>WLWD01000751.1_pt1 | contig 247960 bp, 228 predicted proteins | sample 6712731 | NCBI WGS metagenome assembly WLWD01 (sample SAMN12718690, study PRJNA576275) | sponge metagenome | isolation source: marine sponge | host: Mycale hentscheli | place: New Zealand: South Island, Marlborough, Capsize Point | collected 2014-11-01
CCAGTTTGACCCGGAACGCGGCAGAAATGTATCGGTTGAACTGCGTGCGGTGAACTCCAGAATTCGGCTTACCAACAAAGGGCCGAGTGGCCCTGCGACATAGTTCAATCCGGCAAACGTCCATCGCTCACCGCCTTCGCTCGGCGGCGGCGGCGATGGCGGCGGCGACGGCGGCGGCGGCGAGATATTACAAATGCGTCGGTCGGTTAGTCCTTAACAGGCGAACGGTCTTTGCAGGGAGGTGTCGTGTCTAACACGGCGTCGAAGTCCCGGTTTTGAACTGCAGCATCGAGGAAAGCCCGACGTTGCCTGGTAAGCAGCTCTTCCAGGTGATCCGTTCGGAAAGTCTCATCGTAAAGATCCTTCATTTCCAGCGACTTACGAATGTAGTACTCAACGTCAGGGTTCAGGTTCACAGAGCTTCCAGACTCATGCAGGATCAAAACATGGCTCATCATTACCCCCACATCCAATTTCAAATATTCGCGCATCTCAACCACAGAATCGACAAAGGCCTTTTCAACGGGTGAATTCGGTTGGCGCGAAAAAACCCCGCAAAAAACCAGCTCGACTTGATAGATCAGATCCAGAATAGTCAGAAAACTCATGCCAAAGACGCAGCCACCCAACCAATCTTTGCCATCCGCGACAATATGATACTTCCACGCAAGAAACCGCTCGTTCTCATCGGCGACTTTCGCAAATTCCGGATATCGATCATTGTAAATCTTGTACTGTGCTTGAATACCCAGACCGCAATTGTTGGTGTAAGTTTCCCCCGGTTCACGGGCGGCTTCCAGTGCCTCGACCTCCGCCTCAGTGTATTCCGATCTGTCCGGATAGGGATGGTCGGCAAATGACCAATCCAGCTTAATCGCGCCAAAAGCAGCATTCGTGTGGATAAATATTACAAAAGAAATAATATTTATCAGCATTTTGAGCGGCTTATAATATTCACCTCTAATATTTATCAACGGATACGCCAATCAATATAAATTTGTAACTACTCAGCTACCCTATTTCTGCTGCCATTAGGTGCGACAATTTGATTCATGGCGCATATTTGAGGTTCCACTTTTTTCATTTTGGTGTTTGACTGCGAGGATGAAACTCGAAAATCTGACACCTGAAATTCTTGCTGATTTCTCAAAATCAGAACTGATGGATGTGGTCATGGCTCTGGTGGGTCAGGTTGTCTAACTCAAAGAACAAAATGCGCAGCTTTTGGAGGTGAACGCTCGGCTCCTGAAGGAAAACGAACAACTCAGGAAAGACAACGAGCAACTTAGAGAAGATAATGCGGTTCTTAGGCAGCGTGTTTCAGATCTTGAGCGTCGTCTGGGATCGAACAGTCGTAATAGCAGCAAACCACCTTCGAGCGACGGACTGGCAAAGCCGTCTAGCGATAAGAAACGGCGGACCAAAAGTCAGCGTGGCAAGTCAAATCGAAAGCCTGGCGGCCAACCCGGACATCCCGGCAACACACTGAAACAGGTTGAGAACCCAGACGAGATCACCAGTCATTTTCCGAACCAATGCCAAAACTGTCAGGCCGCGCTTTCGGCGGAGGATACCATAGGTGCTGCGTGCAGACAGGTGTTTGGCCTCAAACCTCCACCGCCGCTTTATGTGACCGAGCATCGTGCGCATATTTGCCAATGCCAGCATTGCGGTGCAAAAACCCGCGACGATTTTCCTGAAGGGGTAACATCACCCGCCCAGTACGGCGATGAAATAGGGGCGTTGGCCGCCTATTTACAGACGCAGCACTGCATTCCCCAAAATCGCCTGGCGCAGGTTTTTGCGGACATTTTCGGGGCCACAATCACATCGGCAACCCTTTCCAGTCTGGTTGCCAAAAAGGCCGAGCAGATGCTCTGTTTAGCTGAGGCGGTGAAGAACCTGCTGTCCGGGCCTCAAACGGCAGTGAAGCATCTGGATGAAACGGGGTTCAGGATTGGTGGCAGAACGCGCTGGCTTCATATGCTATGCTCCACCGCTCTAAGCCACCTTCGGCTCGGAACTGCGCGAGGTGAAGTGCCACCAGAACTGGCGGGAACGGCAGTGCATGACTGTTTCTCTTCCAACTGGGCAGTGGAAAATGTGACCCATGGATTGTGCAATGCCCACATCTCCCGCGAATTGGAGGCATTGACCGAATATGAAAAAGAAGCTTGGGTGCCGGACATGAAAGCCATTCTGCTCGACGCACTGAAGCTCACGCATGTCGCGCGAATCCAAAATCGGAGCGCGGTCAGCCCGGAGGCAATCACGGATATCGCGCGGCGATTTGATGCCTGTTGCGAGCGTGCTATCGCGTTCCACGAGGCCCAACCGCCTCTCGCGCGCCCAACGAAAGGCAAGAAGCGGGGTCGCCCGAAACGGCGGATTGGGCACAATCTCGCTTTGCGTCTCCAAACGCATAAAGCAGCGGTTTTGCTCTTTCTCAATGATCTGCGCGTTCCCTACACGAACAACGAGGCAGAGCGTGATCTCAGAATGACGAAAGTTCGACAAAAGGTCTCGGGAAGCTTTCGAACAGAGGCTGGTGCCGAGAATTTCTGCACTTTACGAACGGTCATTGAAACGGCGCGAAAACAAGGTTGGGACATCCTGAAAACCTTGAAAACCGCGCCTGATCAGCTCATCCTCAATCTCAGACCCGTCTGATGGGCCGTCTATAAAAGCATCAGGTTGGGGTAGCTGGGTAGTTACAAAAGGCTTTTCAATGGACAATTCTATCGGGTGGATACCGACGGGCCATTTTCCGAAGCATCGTTTATCGAACAGTTGTTTGGACCGTATCTGGCCCGGCGTTATGGTCTTGGTGATATCGTTCCAGAAGCCAATGCAAGGTCTGCTCTCAAATGGATCTTCAATAAAAACTATTTAGATGAAGGTTGCGGGAAAGGCGCCGTTTCTCTCGCAGCTGTGCCAAAGTCTGCGCGTCGCTTTCTGCCACACACCGATGACACGAGCTTTCAGACATCCGAAATTCAGCCCGGATTCAATTTTAGTTTTGCGGCACAATTAGAAGAATGGGGCCTCAATTTAGAAGCCGACAGGTTGCGACGCACCCTCTTCCAGGAACTATACGAACGGCGCAACCTGATATTTCAAACCCCAGCAGCATTCGACGCAGCGTCGCCCACAGCACGTGCTATCCTAAACATGCGACCGCTGTCGGTATGGTGGATGACGTAATTATCCTGAAGACGGCCCATCGCGGCGATTCGGCAAATTACCTGGGGCCAGCCGGACGCAGATGGGCGGTAAAGACAGTGGCCGGAGGTGCGCATTCAGCAGGGTTTGAAACCCAGGTGAGCACGAAATCGGTTCTTTATGAACACAGCATCACGAGGAGGTAGCGAGCGGGCATGGTTTTTTGCCTCTATTTTTGTAACTACCCAGCTACCCCAACCTGATGCTTTTATAGACGGCCCATCAGACGGGTCTGAGATTGAGGATGAGCTGATCAGGCGCGGTTTTCAAGGTTTTCAGGATGTCCCAACCTTGTTTTCGCGCCGTTTCAATGACCGTTCGTAAAGTGCAGAAATTCTCGGCACCAGCCTCTGTTCGAAAGCTTCCCGAGACCTTTTGTCGAACTTTCGTCATTCTGAGATCACGCTCTGCCTCGTTGTTCGTGTAGGGAACGCGCAGATCATTGAGAAAGAGCAAAACCGCTGCTTTATGCGTTTGGAGTCGCAAAGCGAGATTGTGCCCAATCCGCCGTTTCGGGCGACCCCGCTTCTTGCCTTTCGTTGGGCGCGCGAGAGGCGGTTGGGCCTCGTGGAACGCGATAGCACGCTCGCAACAGGCATCAAATCGCCGCTCGATATCCGTGATTGCCTCCGGGCTGACCGCGCTCCGATTTTGGATTCGCGCGACATGCGTGAGCTTCAGTGCGTCGAGCAGAATGGCTTTCATGTCCGGCACCCAAGCTTCTTTTTCATATTCGGTCAATGCCTCCAATTCGCGGGAGATGTGGGCATTGCACAATCCATGGGTCACATTTTCCACTGCCCAGTTGGAAGAGAAACAGTCATGCACTGCCGTTCCCGCCAGTTCTGGTGGCACTTCACCTCGCGCAGTTCCGAGCCGAAGGTGGCTTAGAGCGGTGGAGCATAGCATATGAAGCCAGCGCGTTCTGCCACCAATCCTGAACCCCGTTTCATCCAGATGCTTCACTGCCGTTTGAGACCCGGACAGCAGGTTCTTCACCGCCTCAGCTAAACAGAGCATCTGCTCGGCCTTTTTGGCAACCAGACTGGAAAGGGTTGCCGATGTGATTGTGACCCCGAAAATGTCCGCAAAAACCTGCGCCAGGCGATTTGGGGGAATGCAGTGCTGCGTCTGTAAATAGGCGGCCAACGCCCCTATTTCATCGCCGTACTGGGCGGGTGATGTTACCCCTTCAGGAAAATCGGCGCGGGTTTTTGCACCGCAATGCTGGCATTGGCAAATATGCGCACGATGCTCGGTCACATAAAGCGGCGGTGGAGGTTTGAGGCCAAACACCTGTCTGCACGCAGAACCTATGGTATCCTCCGCCGAAAGCGCGGCCTGACAGTTTTGGCATTGGTTCGGAAAATGACTGGTGATCTCGTCTGGGTTCTCAACCTGTTTCAGTGTGTTGCCGGGATGTCCGGGTTGGCCGCCAGGCTTTCGATTTGACTTGCCCCGCTGACTTTTGGTCCGCCGTTTCTTATCGCTAGACGGCTTTGCCAGTCCGTCGCTCGAAGGTGGTTTGCTGCTATTACGACTGTTCGATCCCAGACGACGCTCAAGATCTGAAACACGCTGCCTAAGAACCGCATTATCTTCTCTAAGTTGCTCGTTGTCTTTCCTGAGTTGTTCGTTTTCCTTCAGGAGCCGAGCGTTCACCTCCAAAAGCTGCGCATTTTGTTCTTTGAGTTAGACAACCTGACCCACCAGAGCCATGACCACATCAATCAGTTCTGATTTTGAGAAATCAGCAAGAATTTCAGGTGTCAGATTTTCGAGTTTCATCCTCGCAGTCAAACACCAAAATGAAAAGTGATGAACCGAAGTAATCTCCACCCTTCGCGGCTGCACCGGTTCAGGTGTCTCGCCCCAAATCCCCAGATGCCCCAAACAGCGCAGCAGACCATTTTCAGCCGCATCTGCGATTTCCGGATCGACGCCACCTCCCCCACCCAGTTCGGTGGCAATCATCGGGATGGCCGCCCGCTCAGCTGCAGCATTTACCGACCGGTTATCGTTGTGAGATCCAAGCTCCCAGATCAGTGGCAGTCCAAAGGCGCGCGCCAGCGCCAGGTTTTCGGCTCGCAATTTTGGATCCGCTGTTTGAGTCGCCAAAGCTGAAGGGGAAAAAAGGAAGCCTTGCCACCTGAATGCAGGTCGATTGCCGCATCGCACAGGGGCAGCAATTCAGTTTCGACAAAATCCGCAATCATCGCCGTTGGCCCGCCATCCGGATCACCGGGAAAGGCGCGATTGAGATTGGCGCCGTCAAGCGGCGACACCCGTGACGATGCTGATAGGGCTGGCGCATTTAACGCTGGTATCAGGATCACCTGACCCTTCAACTCATCCGGGTTAAGTTGCTGAACCAATCGCATCATCGCGGCAGGGCCTTCAAATTCATCCCCGTGGGTCGCACCCGTCACCAACATGACCGGCCCGTCGCCGCCCCGGATGCTGATGACCGGAATCGGGTGATATCCCAGCGGGTTTGAATTGTCGGACCACCGCAACATCAGATCACCGATTTGCTTGCCAGGTGCTTTCAAATCCAGATCCAGAACCAATCGGCTGGTTGGCATAATGTCTCTCCTTGGTTAGGACATTTGGGGGTCAGAGCGTCTCCATTTTTGATTGCCAAAGGCCACCAATTTGATTTTTCGCAACCCCGGTGGTTATCACCATCGCCACGATGGTCCCTGTAATCACCGCACTGGCCACGCCAAGCCAGACGCCAATTTCGTCAAAACCCAGAATACCGACAAACAACCAAATGAAAAATGCAATACCAAAGGTCTGTCGATAGAGGTTGATCCACACGGTCCATATTGGGCGCTTAAGTGCTTGAAGAAACGAATTTATTGCAAACAACGCCATATATAACGGCAATATCAGGCTGTCGACATACAAATAGGCCAGACCAACGCGAATCACTTCCGGATCATCGGTGAAAAGGCTCATGAAAAACTCTCCAAAGATCCACAAAACCGGGCAGGCAATCGCCGTCATGACGAAGCCCACTTTCCAGCAATAGAACACCGCCTGACGCACCCGATCAAAATCGCGCGCGCCAAAGTTCTGGGCAGCGATTGGCAGCAGGGCCAGAGTGACGCCCTGGACCGGAAGAAGAAGTATCTGTTCCAGCCGGATGGCAATGCCAAACCCGGCAATGGCATGTTCACCAAACGATTTCAGCGCAAACTGAACAACGAAACCTGCCATGAATACCAGCAACCAGGACATCGCCGTGGGGAGTACCTGCAGCGAAATTTCGCCAAATTTTGTTAGCCGTGGCAAAAAGTTTGCTGCGCGCAGCCTGGCCATGGTGCGAAGCCTGCGTACCCGCTCGATCAGATACAGCATGACCCCGGTCTGGCTGATCACCGTCGACACCGCCAGACCGTCAAAACCGATGCCGTTCCAAAGTCCCGGCACGCCATAAATCAGCAAGGGGTTAAGGACGATATTGGCAAAAAATGCAACGATCAGTGCCCGTTGCATTGAGCGGCCATCTCCGTGTGCCTGTAAAATTCCGTTACACCCGAATGCCAACAGAAAACTGGGCAAGGCGAGGGACAAAAGGAAAAAATAGCGGATGCCCGCATCGCGGTATTCGCCGGGCTCTGAAACCAGACTGATCAGCTGCGGCCCGTACCAGAGACCTGCCCCGGCCAGCAGCAATGCGGCGAGTACACCGAAACTTATGCCCTGTGCGGCCAGTCTGCGGGCACTGCGTTGGTCTGCGGCCCCCAGAGCATTTCCAACAATTGACCCCATGGCGGCGCCGAGACCAAACCCCACCGACATGGCAATAAAAAACGCCTGATACCCAAGCGCCAGTCCGGCCTGTGCGCTGGTTGACAACAGACCCGCATAGAACATGTCAACAATATTGTAGAGCGTGGTAAACAACATTCCCAACGCCCCTGGCACGGCCAGTGTTCGAAAATGTTTGGCGATAGGGCCGCGGGTCAGATTGTGGTCAATCGCGAGCGCCATAGGGTATCACGATCGCTCGGCCTGGACTGTCAGAAATGTAAATTCCGGAGTGATAACCTCCACAAAACCATGGTTGAGTTCGGCATCCACGCTGATACTGTCGCCGGTTGAGAGCGTTATTCGGTTTTGTCCATAACAATAGACGGCTTCACCTTCCAGAACCTGGACGAAGACCACCCCGTGCCCGACATATGTAGGGGGATGTCCACTGTCTCGCAGGAGAGTAACCCGTCGTGCTGAAAATCTCAGGTCCTGGCGGGCGTGCATAGAGAGATTTACATATTCATGGCTGTGGCCATCGGCTATTCTGGTTGACTTCAACCCCTCGCCATGACGCACCAGACTGTAGTCAGTGTGTTCTGTGCGGGCTTCTCGAAACAGCGAAACGATCGGCACTTCAAGAGCCTCTGCCAGGGCCGCAAGTGTGCCAATTGATGGGGAAACCAGTCCATTTTCAATGCGGCTTACCATGGCCGCGGATATACCAGACTGCTCTGCAAGCCAACGGGCCGACTGCCGACGTTGTTGGCGCAGCCCCTTCAGTGACGCACCGATGGCCTGGTCAATCTTTCTGTTCGCAGGCTCCTCAGTCATCGTGCCCATCCATCACTCATCCTTGTAATAACCCACGACGTCGCCATCGGTGGTGACCCCCAAACCGTTCAATGACCGGTTGGCGTAGTTGAAGTAACAAATGATCTGGTTGATCTCGAGAATGGCACCGTCATCCCAGCCGGTATGTTTCAAAGCGTCCAGATCGGCTTTCACAATCTCACCGGGAGTCAGGGTCAGTTTTTCGGCATATTGCAGCGCCGCCAGTTGAGCGCCGTCGAAAGCGGACTGTGGCTGCCTTGCTGTCAGAGCTGCCTCAATTTTGTCGGCCCGTTGATCCTCGCCGATCAGGTGGCGGGCATTTGCCCAATGGTTGGCATAGGAATAGGGGCACGAATTTAAAGTAGACACATAAGAGCTGATCACTTCCTGAAACCAGGCGGGCACCGTGTTTGCTTCGTCGTGCAGGCAAGCCCGGTATAAAACCACGTGGCCGTTCATCGTGTTGGGCCGCAGTGAATGCACCCGCATGACGTTGTCGACGGTGCCGTGAGGGGTGCGGGCCATGTCCAGCGCCGCCCGCAAAGAATCATCGGCATCTTCATCAGAAATCATGGTGATCCAGGCCGACATTTTGATCTTCTCCGTTAAATGGTTTGCTCGTCTGAAATTCAGCGATAGGCTGATTTTTCAGAAATTAATTGACGAGTATTGCGCATTACGCAACAATATTTAATGATGTGCAACAAAATTCGGGGATATCGAGCCATTGTCCGTTCAAACCGCACAACTGCTAAACAGGGGAAATGTCCGCAACGGGGGCATTTTTAAGCCTGTTGCCCCGAATTCGCATAGCGGTGGTGTCGACGCACTGGATAACAAAGATCGCCTGCACCGTCTCGTTTCCGATGGGCAAACTCTCCATTTTGCCGATTTGCAATCGGCACATCAGAATTCGGAGCGCTGGTCATGAACCAACAGACGCCTATTATTGAGGTTGCCAATATTGATAAATTCTACGGCAATTTTCACGCCTTAAAAGATGTCGACCTGACGGTTCGTCAGGGAGAAAAAGTTGTGATCTGTGGCCCATCGGGTTCGGGGAAATCCACGCTGATCCGGTGTTTCAACGGTCTGGAGTGGCACAATTCGGGACGTATCGTGATCGACGAAATCGAAGTTCACCAAAACGCAAAACGCATTCGCGAACTGCGCCAGGAAGTTGGCATGGTGTTCCAGCAGTTTAACCTGTTTCCGCATTTGACGGTCCTGGAAAATCTCACGATCGGTCCAATGAAAGTGCGCAAGATTGCCCAGGCTCAGGCGGAAGAAACGGCGCGGGGATATCTCGACCGGGTTCACATTCCCGAACAGGCCGACAAGTATCCGGCACAACTGTCTGGCGGCCAACAGCAACGCGTTGCTATTGCCCGGTCCCTGTGCATGGAACCGCGGATCATGCTGTTTGATGAACCGACCTCAGCGCTTGATCCGGAGATGATCAATGAAGTGCTCGATGTGATGGTCGAACTCGCCGAGACCGGGATGACAATGGTCGTTGTGACCCACGAAATGGGATTTGCCCGTAAAGTTGCCGACACGATGGTCTTCATGGAAGAGGGCCGGATTGTGGAAGTGTCTCCGCCCAATAAATTTTTTACTGATCCAGACAGTGACCGCTGCAGATTGTTCCTCAACCAGATATTGGAGCATTGATGTAACGATGCAGGATGCAACTGCACTCAAGGGCCAACCCCTCTCCAGCCCGTCACCGGTGCAGCGGTTCTTTGAGTCTACGTTCGTCTCGGTATTGATCTATGCCATCGTCATCGGACTGATTTGCTATGGCTCCTACGCCGGAGCCCAGAACATGGGCTACAACTGGCAGTGGCACAGAGTTCCGCAATATCTCTATTCGTTCACCGACGACGGATTTCAGCTCGGCGAAATATTTTACGGTCTGGGCACAACCATCGTTTTGTCGCTGACCTCGTTTTTGCTGGCCACATTGATTGGCCTGATAATTGCACTATTGCGGCTGTCAGGCCTGGTGATAGGATCTGCCGTTGCGGTTGGTTTCCTGGAATTTGTTCGAAACATTCCCCTGCTGGTACTGCTCTACCTGTTTTATTATGTGCTCGGACCAATATTCAAATTTGACCGTTATACAGCGAGCGTTCTGACGCTCGCAGTTTTCCACTCAGCGCTGATTTCAGAAATCCTCAGGGCCGGAATCAACGCCGTTCCCAAGGGACAATGGGAAGCCTCAAAGTCAATCGGCATGAGTTCCGGCCAGTCCTATCGATATATTATCTTGCCTCAATCTGTACGCTTCATGCTGCCTCCGATGACCGGCGAAGTCGTGCACCTGATCAAGTCATCGGCGATTGTCAGCGTTATCGCGGTCGCTGAGCTGACGACAATAGGCCGCAACATCATTTCAGATACGTTCATGAGCTTTGAGATCTGGTTCACCGTGGCGCTGGTTTACATGGCTGTCACGTTAATCCTGTCGATTGGCGTTTCACATCTGGAGAAGAAATACATAGTCGACCAATAGAAATTATTGAAAATCACCACAAAAGGAGAAATGCGATGAATTTAACACGAAGAATGTTTGGCGCGGCACTTGGTGCCGTCATGGCTGCCAGTGTGGCCCTGCCCGCTGCGGCTCAAAATGCCGCAAGTGTTATTGAAACAATCCAGAAAGAGGGGGTTATCCGCATCGGCCTGTCATTGTTTGTGCCGTGGTCCATGCGCGACAAGAACGGCGAACTGATTGGCTATGAACTAGATGTCGGGCGACAGCTTGCAAAGGATATGGGTGTTGAAGCTGAATTCGTCCCGACTTCCTGGGACGGGATCATTCCAGCGCTCATTGGTGGCAATTTTGACGTCATTATTTCGGGCATGTCGGTTACCGCTCAAAGAAACCTGACCGTCAATTTCACCGACCCTTACGCCTATTCGGGCCTGGCGATATTGACCAACAAGAAAATGACGGAAGGCATGTCTCTGGAGGATCTGAATTCACCAGACGTTACTTTCACCGGTCGGCGCGGAGCCACTCCGGCGGTGGTGATTGCCAAGCAGTTTCCAAAAGCCAACTTGCTGCAGTTTGATGAAGATGGTGCAGCAGTTCAGGAAGTGCTGAACGGTAACGCTCATGCGACAATGGCGTCGCAACCAACTCCCAATCGTGAAGCATCACGTAATCCTGATATTCTCAGCGTTCCGTTTGAAAATCTCTACGATCCCAGGGGCGAGGCATTTGCAATTCGCAAAGGCGACTCCGATGCATTGAACTATTTCAACAACTGGATCGCCCAGCAGTGGCGCAGTGGTTGGTTGAAAGAGCGTCACAATTACTGGTTTGCCACCGAAGAATGGGCAGATCAGGTCGCTCAATAATTCCGGCAATAATGACCGCTCCGGGGCAGTAATTGCCCCGGGGCATCCGGACAGCAAGGTGTCGCACGTGACCAATTCGATCAAACAACTGAAATGGCCAGATTATCTGATCCTCGCGATTGTCATCGTGTTTTTCGGATATATCTGGATTACGATTGAAGGCACGCTTAACTACAAGTGGCGCTGGCACCTGATCCCAAATTACATTGTTGGTTGGCATACGGGGCGTGAAGAATATTTTGCCAACCTGTTGCTTCAGGGCTTGGGTGCAACATTCCGCATCAGCATTTACGCAAGCATTCTGGCATTGATACTTGGAACCCTGCTGGGCGTTGCAAGATGTTCGAGCAATCTGACCATCCGCATGCTGGCCCGAACCTATCTGGAATTTCTGCGCAACATCCCACCAGTGGTTGTGGTCTTCATTTTCTTTTTCTTCTTGTCCCAGCAATTGATCGATGCACTCAATCTGGAGCGCTGGGCGCGGGGTATTGCGCGGCAGGAAAACAATGAAATCTGGGTATTCTTTTTCGGTGAAATGCGTCGTTTTCCTTCCCTGATATCCGGAGTAATTGTTCTGGCACTGTTTGAAAGCGCCTTCGTTGGTGAAATCATCCGTGCTGGCATTCAGTCGATACCCAAAGGTCAAAGAGAAGCCGCACGTTCAATCGGCATGAACGGCTTGCAGGAACTTCGATACATTGTTCTGCCCCAGGCTTTGAAAAAGGTCGTCCCACCGCTGGCCAACCAGTTCATCACGCTGATCAAGGACAGTGCTATTATTTCTCTGATTTCGGTGCAGGAGCTGACATTTAAAACAGTGGAACTCGTCGCCTCGTCCCGGATGATATTTGAAGCCTGGATTACAACGGCTGCGTTTTATTTCATCGTCTGTTTCAGTCTAAGCCGGGTATTTGCCCGCCTTGAACGCAACAGCCAGAACAACTGAAGAATCCCCCCCCAAACTCTACCGGCCTTCAAGTTCAACCTGCAGGTTTGGGATGATCTGAAACATCGGCGTATATTCACGCTCGGCTTTTTTAACCTCCATCTTTGGGTACCGGTTGGCCAGTTGAGCTACTGCTTCTTCAACTTCAATATTCGCCACAAACTGGCCGAGACAGGAAAAGGCGCCGCCTCCAAAGTTCAGATGGGGTGGCATTTGAGGTCTAGATGCATCAAACCGATGCGGACCCTGAAAAATATCGGCCTGGCGGTGAGCTGCCCCGAAGCTGGCGAATACAGTTGTTCCCGCCGGGATCGGAGTTCCGTTCAATTGCGTGTCGATCAGAGCCACGCGGGAGGTGGATATGGATCTGGGCCACAGGCGCATGGTTTCCCACACCGCCGCTCCTGCCAGAGAACTGTCTTTGCCAATGGCCTGCCAGACGTCAGGCATTGCCGTTAGCCTGTCGACCGCAATCGTGATCTGATGAGCAGTATTGTCAGTGCTGGCTTCAATCAGCATGACGGCAAAATCTTCCAGCTCGTATTCGCTCAGTCCCCCCGCCTCGCGAATCCTGATCAGCCGGGACAAAAAGTCATCCCCCATATCGGCGCGACGTTTTTCCAGCTGGACTTTTGTGTAATCAAACAACCGATCATAGGCCGCAACAATGCTTTTGGTCAGACTTGGGTCACGCCGAAAAATCGCCAACACCGCCTCAGAACTGTCGGCTACAAACCGGGCATCAGACAGGGGTGCGTCGACCCAGCGACAATAAACTCCGGCAGGCACCAAATCGGCAAAATCATGTTTCAAATTGATCGTCGAACCGGAAATGCCATCCAGTAATTTGGACACAACATCGGCTATGTCACGACGCAGTCCACCTGCCTGCGCTGGGCCTATTAGCTGGACCAGACTATTTCGTATGCGCTTTCTGGTATCGCCGCGATTTTGAGTCAGCAACATGCGACGCTTGAAGTCCCGCGCCCGACTGTCAGGCAGGCCCATCTTCTCGACCAGATTTGCATGATCAGTGCCAAATGCCCGATCAATCAGAAACTCCCGACAAAGCTGATAGTCTAGAATTTCAACGCCCCTTTCGCTGCGCGCCAGTTTTAACTTGCGGGCCTTGTCAGCCAACCATCGAAAGGGATTCTCCTGGTATTCAGGGTCGCTGTAGTCGACGAAGGGAAGTTTAGAAACCTGGCTCAAGTTCTGTTTCCTGTGTGGTTGGTATTAGGAGCTGCCACCAAACCACAAATTGTTTTGGTGCAGTTCATAGAGATGGGTGGCGCAACGAACTATCACGCCGCTGCATGTATAAATCAGAAGCGAATTTTCTTCAAAAAATCAATTCGGAAGAACCGCTATCAGTCAGGCCTGGACGAAACGGTGATGATCTCCACATGGGACCCGTCGATCTGTGAAAATCCGTGGGGTTGTTTGGCGTCAAAGCTCAATGTGTCGCCTTCCACTATTGCAAAATGTTCTGAGCCGCATCGATAGGTTGCCGCGCCGGAAAGTACGTAGATGAATACATAGCCTTCGTGTTGATAGCTCGGCAGCGTTCCGGCTTCGTCGCGCTCAATGCGAATACGCGCCGCCTGAAAGTTTCCCCCGGGCCCCCCGTGCTTTCCCAACAGCAAATATTCATGTGCATGATTTTGCGCCAGACGATGCGATGGCAACCCCTGGTCAGCTTTAACGTGAAACACATCAGCAGTTTGCTCCGTCTCCGCCAGCAACGCCATCACCGGTACCGACAACGCCGATGCCACGGCTGATAAGGTCGCCAGCGACGGAGACACCTGTCCATTTTCAATCCGACTGATCATTGCCTGGGAAACACCTGCAGAGGCAGAAAGCCCAGTAACCGTTATCTGGCGTTCCAGTCGCAACCGGTTCACAGCCTTTCCGACGGCGACATCAATCCTGGCTTTTTCGGTCATCGGTTCATCCATATCGCGACTGATCAGCGGGCAAAACTTGCCGTAATTCGTTCGACGAGCACTTGACCTTATATTACTAATAATAAAATATATGTCCATCATGCAAAATTATTCTATCGCTTCCCTGATCCGGCATGGGCTGAACAAACACACTGGCTGGTCCCGTGCCTGGCGCAGCCCGCCGATTAAGGACAGTTACGATGTGATCGTCATTGGTGCAGGCGGACACGGTTTGGCCACTGCCTATCATCTGGCCAAGGAACATGGCATCACCAACGTTGCAGTGCTCGAGCGGGGCTGGCTTGGGGGCGGCAATATTGCCCGCAACACTGTGACCATTCGTTCAAACTACATGCGCGACGCGTCGATACCCTTCTATGTCAAGTCGGTGGAGATGTATGAGAACCTCACCCGTGCGCTCAACTTCAACCTGATGCATTCCAAGCGAACCATGGTTGACGTGGTGCAAACCTATCCAAAGATGCCCGAATTGCGGCGACGCCAGTTGACCATGGATATCTATGGATCGACTTACGAACAGATTTCAGAACCTGAGCTTCGGCGGAGAATACCGGCGCTGACCGGAGGCGGGCCGAATTCGAGATTACCGATCATCGGCGGCATGGTGCACACGGATGCAGGAGTTAATCGCCACGACGCCGTGGCCTGGGGCTATGCCCGCGCCATCGATTCCATGGGGGTTGAAATTCACCAGCAAACCGCTGTGCAAAGCCTGATGCGCAACAGCAACGGTGCCATTGAGGGGGTTGAAACCAATCGCGGTACAATCCGGGCCAAGAAAGTCGCTGTCGCCGTTTCGGGTCATACCACAACGCTGACGGAGACTGCTGGCCTCACCCTGCCCCTTCGAACAATGAACCTGACTGCGTTTGTTTCCGAACCGATAAAGCCGCTGGTTGATGTGGTCGTTAACTGCCCCGATTCAGGATTTTATTTCAGCCAATCAGACAAAGGTGAACTGGTTATCGGAGGAGCGCCGGATCCGGGGCAGAGTTTTCGGCGTGATATCAAACAGCATGTCTTTGAAGACACCGTAACAGCCATGCTGTCGCTGTTTCCTTCGTTCAAAAAACTGAAGCTGATGCGCCAGTGGGGCGGGCATCTGGACATCGCTCACGACGCGTCTCCGATCATGGACGAAACTGACGTGAGCGGGCTTTTCATTACCGCAGGCTGGTGGGGTGGCTACAAGGCTATTCCCGCTGGAGGCCTGACGCTTGCCCATCTGATTGCGACAGGTCAACGGCACCCGTTGATGGCACAATTCAGTCTCGATCGCTTTCGCCACCTTGACTACATCATGGAATCCGGCACCACCACCGCCCGTTAGGAACAGCTGAAATGTTGAACATCCCCTGCCCTTTTTGCGGCCAGCGAAATGAAAGCGAATTTGCCTATGGTGGCCCGGTAAAACCTGACCGGCCACAACCCGATAAAGTTAGCAATGACCAATGGGTTGACTACCTGACCCAGGTTCCAAATCCTCTGGGCCCGGTTGAAGAGCGGTGGTGGCATGTCAAAGGTTGCGGCACCTGGCTGACAATCTGGCGCGACACTCGAACCCACGACATTGTAGAGGAGCCAGGCGATGCAGGTTGACCGACTGGCCGCAGGTGGTCGTATTGATCGCGGTCGACCCCTCAGTTTTACTTTCAACGGCAAAGCGTATCAGGGATTTGCAGGCGACACGCTGGCCTCGGCATTGTTGGCTAACGGCGTGCGGCTCACGGCACGTAGTTTTAAGTACCATCGGCCGCGGGGTATCATCGGCTCGGGTGTAGAAGAACCTTCTGCACTGGTTGAACTGACAGGGGATGATGCTTCTGCCAATCAGCCTGCCACCACGGTGCAATTGCGTGATGGTTTGCAGGCCAAGTCTGTTAATTGCTGGCCGTCCCCAGTTGTCGACTTCGGTTCAGTCAACCAGATGATCTCCAGATTCCTGCCTGCCGGATTTTATTACAAGACATTCAAATGGCCCAACTGGCACCTCTATGAACCATCGATTCGAAAGGCCGCCGGCCTGGCCGCGGCCCCTCAGAACCCACCGGCAGGTGGCCATTTTGAGAACCGCTTTGGCCATTGCGACATATTGATCGCAGGAGCCGGTCCGGCTGGTCTGATGGCAGCGCTTGTTGCAGCGCGTGCAGGCAAGCGAGTTATGATTGCTGATGAGGGGCGTGAAGCTGGCGGATCGTTGCTCAATCGACGTTTGACGATCAATTGCAGGGACGCCGCACATTGGGTTGCCGAAACAATTGCCGAGCTTAACACTTTGGCCAATGTTACCCATTTGCAGAATGCAAGTGTCTGGGCCTATCGCGAGCATAACTACCTGATGGTGACAGAGCGGACTTCCGACAATCCAAGTCTCATTGAACGCAACTGGCGGGTTCGGGCGGGACATGTAATTTGTGCCACGGGCGCCATCGAGCGCAGCCTGGTCTTTGGCAATAATGATCGCCCCGGAGTCATGCTGGCATCGGCGGCTCAGTCCTATGTCAATCGCTATGCCCTTCGCCCTGGCAAGAGGGCTGTGATCTTCACCAACAATGATTCAGCCTATGCCGTGGCAAACGATCTCGCGACCGCCGGAGTTGACATTGCTGCGATTGTCGACAGCCGAAATGAGGTCCCGCGGGAAGTCCGTGCCACCATACAGGAAACAGACGTCTTTGCCGGCCATGTGGTGACCACCACAAAAGGTGGCCGCAAGCTGCGCGGGGTAGAAGTCGCACCGGTTGAGGGAGGAAAAAGTCAGCAAATTTCCTGCGACCTGCTGGCCATGTCGGGCGGATGGAATCCAGCAGTTCATTTGTGGTCGCAATCGCGGGGAACGTTGCGGTATGATGATCAATTGGCTTGCTATGTGCCTGATCAACCGGCGCAGGCTAGCTCAAGCGTCGGCGCAGCTGATGGTAAACTGACCCTGAAGGAAGCGATGAAATCCGGAGCCGATGCCGCAGCCAGCTTGTGCGCAACTGGGCCTGCGGCGATACCGCAATCCGATGACATAGATTATTCCATCTCACCGCTCTGGCGAGTTGAACAGGCACAAGGACCAGCCTTTTTGGATATTCAAAATGACGTAACGGTGGACGATGTGCACCTCGCCCTTCGCGAAGGCTACGACAATATCGAACATGTCAAACGCTATACGACCGGTGGTATGGGACTGGATCAGGGCAAAACCGGCAACATAAATATCGTTGGAACAGTGGCGCTGCAAAAAGACGTCCCGCTGCAAGATTTAGGACCAACCACTTTCCGATCACCCTACACACCGGTTTCCTTCGGGGCCATTGCAGGCATCCGCGAAGGAAGTGTCGTCCAGCCATATCGCCATACACCGATCACCGAATGGAACCTGGATCGGGGCGCCTTCATGTATGAAGCCGGGGCTCGTTGGCGAAGACCTGGCTATTTTCCCCGCGACGGCGAGAGCTTTCAGGACACGGTCAATCGCGAGTGCAGAACTGTGCGCAACGGTGTCGGTGTTTACGACGGATCGCCTCTGGGAACGTACGAACTCAAAGGACGGGACGTCGGACGTTTTCTGGATCACATCTACAGCAATATCATGTCGACACTGAAACCCGGACAGGGACGATACGGGCTGATGTTGTCAGACGACGGGCTGATCCTGGACGATGGTGTGGCGCTGCGGCTGGATGAATACCGCTGGATCGTTTCCACCTCCACCGGCCATGCTGACGCCATTAATTCGCATATGGAGGAACTGTTGCAAACTCAGTTCCCCGACTGGAATGTGTTCATCACGACCGTCACCAGCCAATGGAACAACGCAACGATCTGCGGCCCGCGCGCACGCGATGTTTTAGCTGCTCTGTCAACGGATATCGACACTTCCTCCCAAGCACTGCCGTTTATGACATTTGCCGACGGTCAAGTTGCAGGCCTGCCGGCTCGGGTGGTGCGGGTCAGTTTCACCGGTGAGCTGTCGTTTGAAATTAACGTTGCTCCGCGGCACATGCGTGAACTTTGGGCAAAGATCATGGAGGCCGGAGCACCACATGGAATTGAACCGATTGGGTCGGAAGCCAACCATGTTTTGAGAGTTGAAAAGGGTTTCCTGTCTCTCGGCCACGAAGTGGATGGCACGGTTGATGCCCATGATTTGGGCATGGGTTGGGTGATGTCAAAAAAGAAATCCGACTATCTCGGCAAACGTTCGGTGAACTTACGTCGTGAAGGCGAGGCCGTACGGCGGGAACTGGTGGGGTGATTGCAGAGCCAGACCAACAGATACCGGAAGGGGCTCCGCTCACACCACAGGGAGATCGCAAGCCAACGGAGGGTTTGGTCACGGCCTGTGTCTGGAGCGTCGTTCAGGAACGCTGGGTCGGTTTGGCACTGTTGGAAAACGGCCATAGCCGACACGGTGAAACCGCCCATGTTCGGTTGCAGTCGCAGACAATCCCCGTGCGGATTACACCGCCGATCCACTATGACGCCAAAGGCGAAAGGCTGAGGTCGTGACATGCCTTACGATGTATCCATAGAAAGACTGCAACTATTTTCGCTCTTCGATCTGAAAGGACCCCGGCAAGGACTGACCGACTGGGCCGGCGACGTCTTGAACCATTTGCCGAAGGCACCTAATCAACTTTCCCGCGAGGATGGGGTGGAATTGTGCCATACCGGCGCCAACCGCTGGCTGCTGCGCGCCGAGATAGGGATGGAAACTGATCTGGAGGCCAAGTTACGTTTAGAGACCGCTCCCCCGGAAATCAGCATCGTCAAAATATCTGACACGATGACGTTTTTCCGGGTAACCGGAGAAGACGCCATCCAGGTGATGAGCATCGGGTGTCCGCTGGACCTGCATGCGGATGCATTTGCTGCACAGGCAGTCAGCTTTACCGAGTTCTTCAATTGCCGTGCACTGGTATTGCGCTGTAGAGGAGGCTTTGATGTGGCTGTTGAACAAAGCTTTGCCGACATGATTGCCGACTATCTTGATCGCGCAACAATCTGAAAGGATCGATCCAATGGCCCGAACCCATATCCACAAATATCAAACCCGCTACCATGCGCAGGCGACTTATTCCAAGGCGATCAGAGCAAGTGGCGACATCGTGGTAATGCAGGGTCAGGTGGGCACCCTGCTGGACGGCACCGTGATCGGCGAGGGAGATCCCGGCAAGCAAGCCGATCAGGCCTGCCGCAACATTGCGCGATGGATGGAAGAGGCCGGAGGCAGCCTGAAGGACGTGATCAAGCTGACCGTCTATGTCACCAAAGTCGACTACCGCGGCCCGGTCTATGAGGCGATCAATGAATGGTTTGAAGGCGTACACCATTGTTCCACCGGGGTGGTCGTGAGTGCTCTTGCCGATCCGGCCCTGCTTGTTGAAATCGACGCCATGGCAGTCATCGACACGGACTAGTCAAGCAACCTGTCAACGCGCAGCCCCTTCACCCCTTCACCACTTCACCCCTTCACCGCTTCGCCGCATCGCCGCATCGCCGCATCGCCGCTTCGCCGCCGGGTCGTTGTCGGTTTATGCTTTCAGTTTCACCTGCACCATGCCGTTTTCAACCCGGCTTTCAAATGTTCGCATTGGCCGCGTAGCAGGCGCCGACACCGGCTTGCCATCCCGCACATCGAAGGCGCCCTGATGTAGCGGACATTCAATAACATGGCCGTCAAAATAACCGTCACACAGATCGGCTCCACCATGGTTGCACAGCGCCAGCGAAGCGTAGACCCCGCTTGGCGTGTCGTAGATGGCAAGTTTGCGGGATCCCAGTTCAACCCGGGTAACCCAGTTGTTTTCCAGCGCCGTCAATTCGATCACATCGTGCCATCGATGCTTCATGTTCTTGCTCATTTCCCAACAGCCTCTGTCTTCTTAAAAAGCTGTCGGATTATCTCACGATGGGCACCGAAATAACCGTCCGGTTCCACGTGAATGTGATCTTTCAGCTTTTCATGAAGCCGCGGCAGGGCATGATATGGAACCGATGCGACGTAGTGGTGTTCTGCGTGATAATTCATATTCCAGCACAGGAATGCCCAGGGCGCGGACACCAAATTGGTGCGAGTGTTTTCACTCATTTGCGGCACGGTGGGGCGCCCCACATGTTCGGTCATTCTGACAAATCGCATCACCGGTTCGCCCAAGAACAGCGGGATGATCCAATACCAAACCAGCCCCCACCATCCGGTGACCGCCATCGCGATGAAAATCAATCCATATATGCCGAGCATCCAACGGGCATCTCGATAAACAGCTGCATGCTCAACTTTTGGTATAAACCGCAATTCCACTTCGCTCAGTCGGCCGCTGGCATGGCGAAATATTTCGGTAAATTTACCACGCCAATAGGGTATCGCGCTGATGTAGTAGAGATATTCGCCGAGCGATTTCGGCATCGGGATAAGCTCGGGATCTTCCCCATTGATTTGAGTATGGGTGTGATGATCGCAATGTTCGTAGCGAAAGAAACGATGCGGCAGGATGATGATCAGGCCACAAATCTGGCCCACCAGATCATTCAGCCAACGGGTTCGAAAGACAGTATAGTGGACGCATTCATGCTGGATCGAAAAGTGATGCACCAGCACGATGCCCTGCACAAACATTGCCGGCCAAATCAGCCAGCTGTCCCAGGCAAGGGCCACCAGCGTTGTGGTTATGGTGAGAATCAGGACCCAGACTGCCAATCTGCGCAGCGACGGGGCATCCGAACGCTGCATAAATGATTTGAGTTCCTCACGTGTCAATTTGCCTTCTGCCAAGGCCTGAGTCAGCGGCGTGACGATTGCTTTTGTCATGTGTTTATCCGTTAGTTGCCGGTGTAGGCCAACTCGGGCATTAAATCACCGGCGCCGGAGACGGGAGTGCTCCGCACCATGAGTAGCTGCTTGTTGCAGGCTCATTGGGTCTGAGTTTAATCGGGCAAAACCGATTGATCAAGGCTCGCGGTAATCTATCCTGTGGCGCGAATTCCAATATCAAGATCGGGCCGTTCAAACAAAGATGCTGCACAGGCATACTTGGACAAAACCGCAGGACCGACTGGCAATCGTTCGGCATGGAATGCTCCTGATTCCCAATACGTAGTGCCGTCGACCACGATAGTCGGGTCAATAACATTCCAGCTGACTTCTCCGGGAGCGTATGCGCCGCAGGTGTGGAAATGCAGGATCCGCGGATTACCGAATGCTGCACCACCCCAGCGTTCGTAATTGTCACGCATATCCCACGGATAGCCGCAGCCCGGGTGAATTCCCGCGTGCCAGGAGTGAACAAAATTCCGATCAATCTCGAACATGTTGGCAACCCGGTCGTAATGCGCCTCTGCACGTTCAATATTTCTGGCTGTGCCTTCAAATTTGCTCAATCGGCCATCTTCAAGGATTGCAAATACCGGCTCATCAAACTCAATCGTATAGCCGTCATAATATCTTGATCCCGTCCCGGTCAGAAATTGCATCGCCACACGGCCAGAAAAGGTATGGGCGGGAACCGGCGTGAACACCGACATGGGGAAACGCAGAATTGAGGTATCCCCTTCCGGTTCCAAATTCATTTCCGGACGGCCGCGCACATTGGTTCCAAGCGGACAGGTAATCAGCACTTCGTCGGCAGTATCCATCACCGAATTGACGCTGGACTTGATCGCCATAAAGGCGTCGTGGTGACTATTGCCAAATCCGGAGCCGAACAGTTCCCGGGTGACGGCAAAACTGACAATGATTTTCTTGCCTGCCGGCATTTCCGAGAACCGCAGTTGATCGCCCAACCGAGCGAGAAACAGGATGATGTCAGCGGCTTCAAAACGCGCCAGCAATTCTGGTGGCAGGTGGGGGTTATCAGGATTGAAGCCAACATCGACGACATCTACTTCCAGGCCCAGCGATCTTGCTGCATTCGACACGACGCCAACCGATTCAGAATCGAAATAGCCATGTTCTGCAGGCTCAAAGGCAATCAGCAGCCGGTCGCCGGACGCAGCTTTGGCGCAATTTTCCAGCAGGTTTCGTGCTCCGCGTTCTGGCGTCATCTGGCTCATGAGCATTCCCGGGTTGGAGTTTCAGAAAAATTTACCACTTCCGCGCACTCCAGATCAATTTCAAAAAAATAATTGCAGCCATTAGGATGGCTAATATTATGCTCAATCCATCCTTCTCGGCTCAACGCACGATTGACGCGGTCTCGGCACCGCCGTTGGAAATAGTGCTTACTTATTCAACAACCCAAGCCGGATGGCCCCGGCCTGCGCCTCAATCGCCAATCGCATCACTGTGAAAGTGTGTTGCTGGGGGCAGGCTGTTTCTGTTCTGTTTTGAATATCGTTGAACAACCGAGAGAAATAGGGTGTACCGGCGTCTTTTGCGTCGTACCGCTTGCAGGTATCTCCATTGACAAGGAACACATGATCCGTTCCCTCCTGGCCTCCGATATCCATGTATTTACGGACCTCGATGAAGCCTTTGGTTCCCAGGATCGTCAGTCGACCATCGCCCCAGTTTGGGGCGGCATCGGGGGTATACCAATCAAGCCGGACAAAACCCTGGACGTCGCCTGCGGAAAAATTCATTTCGCCAAAGTCCTGAAATTTCGGGTGTTGGGGCGTATTAAAATTGCCGACCGTGGCCCGTGTTACCTCGGCGGTGTCGACGCCCGCGAAATGAAGAAACTGGTCGATCTGATGCATGCCGATATCGCCCAATATACCACCATAGAGACTGGGCTCCCAAAACCAGTCTGGACGCATTTGGGCGTTGAGGCGGTGCGGTCCCTGGCTCAAGATGTGCACGACCTTGCCAATTCGGCCTTCTTCCAGGAGTTGATCGGCCAGCGTGGCAGCCGGAACTTCGAAGCGTTCGGAGAAATTCACTGACCAGATACGTCCGGTTGCGGCGACGGTTTTTTGAACTTCAGCCAATTCTTCAAGCGTCAAACAGCCCGGTTTATCCAGCATCACATCCTTTCCGTGATGCATGGCCTCAATCGAGATGCGCGCACGATCCGCAGGCGGGGCGGCGATCAGAACGAGTGAAATGTTCTGATCGTTCAATATGTCATCAAGTTGATCACAACGGGGAACATCGGGGAACCGTTTGACAAATCCAGCCATAGGCTGCGGTTCACCTTCTGTCCAATAGCCTGCAAACTCACATCCGACATCGAGCATGCCCTGCGACATTCCGAATATATGACGGTGGTCCAGTCCAATTGCAGCGAAGCGGATCGTCATGTTTCAACCTCTATCTTTGTCAATGTTCCGTCTCCAACCGAACGTTCGATGGCGTCAATCAGACGGTGGACACGCAGCGCTTCGCGTCCGGTAATCCGCGGGCTGGTGCCGGTGCGGAGTGCATCGGCGAAATCGGCGATCAGATCGCGATGCCAGTCACAGGGGAAATCCATGGGATCGCCACCGCCACCAGTTCCCGTTATCTCGCCCACGGTTTCGGTGCGACCATCGCGCCAGTGGATCATCAGTTCGCCGGCAGTCAGGTGCAGCGCAGCGTGATCGCAATCAAGTATCAGGCTTTCGGCATCTCCGGGAAATGCCGACGTGGTCGCCACGATCGAACCAACTGCTCCGTTTGCAAAGCGCAAACCGGCTGTGGCGAAGTCTTCGGCCTCCATCTGGTGCAGCTCTGTGGTGCCGGAGAAAGCCGCGACTTCAGTCACAGGACCGGTTAAACTTAGCATCAGGTCGAGTACGTGTATTGCCTGCGTGATCAACACGCCGCCGCCATCGGATGCATAGGTGCCCCGCCCGGGTTGATCGTAATAGGCTTGATCGCGCCACCAGGGTAAGGTCACACGCACCATGTGAATCCGCCCGGCCTTGCCGCTCTGGATGACCTTCGCCAGGGCCTCCGCTCCGGCCCGGAAACGATGTTGCAAGACTATTCCCAGTGGAACGCCTGCAGTCTCACAGGTCTCAACGATCTTCGTCGCCCGGTTCAGGTCGCGCTCAACCGGTTTTTCCATCAGGATCGCCTTACCGGCTTTTGCCAAAGTGGCGACTAACTCGGCGCGCGCGTTGGGCGGAGTGATGAGGATTGCCCCATCAGCATTACTGTTTGCAATGTCATCGAGTGACTCAAATATCGGCCAGCCCCAGTCAGTTGCCGCTTCCTGACGACGCTCCGGCGAGCGGGCATAAAGACCGACAATTTCGATATTCGGCTCCAACTGTTTCAGCGCGGCAAGATGCGGTTTAGACGCCATGCCAAGCCCGATGACGGCCAGTTTGATCGGATGGCTATTCATCGCATTTTCGCCCATCTCCAGCCGACCCAGAATCGGTTCGAAACTGACTGTAATGAATTGCTCTCAGCACTTGCTACCCCGGTCGATCATGGTTGCCAAAACCGAGTCAGGGTCGGCCTTCCACCAGTTTTCAGATGAAAAAATCTCCACCTCGTTGAGCCCATCAAATCCGGTGGCTTCAACCTCGCTGCGGATCTTGGCTATGTCGATGACACCGTCACCCATCATGCCTCGATCGGTCAGAATATCTTCAGTCGGCACCAACCAATCACAGATGTGAAAGGCCAGCATCCGCTCCTTGCCTGCGCGGGCAATCTGGGCACTCAGATCAGGATCCCACCAGACATGATAGACGTCCATCGCGACGCCGATCCCCTCGCCCAGTTCATCACAAAGATCGAGCGCCTGCGACATGGTATTCACAACCGCACGGTCTCCGGCATACATCGGATGCAACGGCTCAATGGCAATCGGCATACCGGCCTTGCGTCCATATTCAAGGGTCCTGGCCAGTCCATCCCGCACGATCTGACGCGCACCTTCGATGTCACGCGAACCCTCAGGCAACCCGCCCACGACCATCACAAGGCAGGCGGCGCCAATGGTTGCTGCCTCATCTACTGCCCGGTAGTTGTCATCAAGTACGGCTTGCGTCAGCGCGCCTTCTGCGGTGTACCATCCGCCTCGACAAAGACCCGAGACGCCTATGCCCGCATCCCGAATGGCGCGGGCCGCAGCCTCAGCACCCATTTCCTGCAGTTTGTCGCGCCAGGGTGAAATGCCCCCCAAACCGTGACGGGCAACCCCGTCGATGCATTGTGCCAGTGTCCACTGCTCTTTAACCGTGGCAGTGTTGAGCGATATACGGTCTGCTGTCAGCATCTCAAATCTCCACCCCACGAGCGGCGAATACAGCACGGGCCCGTATGGCAGCCAGGTCCGGGTCCACAAACAGGCCCGATGCGTTCGCCAAGCGGATAGTTTCGGCCAAGTGTAGCGTCGAGCGAGCGCTTTCTTGACCACCGATCATTGTAAAATGATTTTGATGGCCGGTTAGATACGCCAGAAACACCACACCGGTTTTGTAAAAACGGGTCGGAGCACGAAAGATATGTCGTGACAGCGGAACGCTTGGGGCAAATGTCGCATGATAGCCATCGTGGTCTCCCGCACCGAGTTGCCCGAGCGCCCGTGCCGCTACTTCTGCAATCGGGTCGAAGATACCCAAAAGCGCGTGCGAAAATCCTTCATCGTCACCGGCGATAAGATCGGGGTAATTGAAGTCATCGCCCGTATACATCTTGACGCTCTCCGGCAGACGGCGACGCATGCTTATCTCTTTTTCAGCCGAAAGGAGCGAGACCTTGATCCCATCGATCTTGTCGGCGTTGTCAGCAATGACCGAGAGCGCAGTATCCATCGCAGCCATGTGATCATTGGAGCCCCAATAACCGGCCAGGGCCGGATCAAACATCTCTCCCAGCCAATGCAGAATAGCTGGTTGCGATAGCCCGCCCAATACATGGGCATAAACCCGCGCGTAATCGTCAGGGCCCTTGGCCGCCTGAACAAGAGCCCGACTTGCCATCAATATCACCGGGCTGCCCGCAGCCTCAACCGCCTCGCACTGTTCCTCGTAAGCGGCAATAACCTGATCAAGCGTTACATCTGGTCCGACCGACAGATGGTCCGTTCCTGCACCCGACGCGATCAGATGCCCACCGGCCTTGGCCAGAGCAGTAGAGCGCTGGATGAGCTCCAGCGCTGTGGGCCAATCCATCCCCATCCCACGCTGCGCAGTGTCCATTGCTTCGGCAACTCCGAATCCCAGCGACCATAGGTGTTCACGAAAGGCCAGGGTGCGCTCCCAGTCCATCGGACAATCGAGCCATGGGTCGGCCTCTGCAAGAGGATCGGAAACCACGTGTGCCGCGGCAAAAGCGGTCCTGTTCCAGGGCTGACCGGCATCCGGCGCTGGCCCGGCAGTCAAGGTAACCGCGCCACCAGGAAGATTCAGCCTGCTCATATCGACAAATCCTCAAGGTCGATCCAGCGACGCTCTTTCCAGCTTTGGTAGCCCGCCTCTGCCAGTTGAACACCTTTGGCACCTTCCAAAAGCGTGTAGTTCCAGGGCCCATCTTCAGCCACACGGCGAAGGAAGGCCTCCCACTGCACCTTGAAACCGTTGTCGTAATTTGTGTTGTCCGGCACTTCTTCCCAACCTTCATAGAAATCGAGCGTTTGCGGCTCGTCAGGGTTCCAGACGGGTTTGGGGGTGTTTACCCGATGCTGCGAGCGGCAGGAATGCAGTCCTGCCACAGCAGAACCATGGGTGCCATCAATCTGAAAGGTCACCAGGTCGTCGCGCCGTACGCGCGTGCACCAGCTCGAGTTAATATGGGCGACGACATCGCCCTCCAGAAGGAAGGTCGCATAGGCCGCATCATCGGCATCGGCCTTGTATTCCTCATCTGCCTCATCCCAGCGGGATGGGATATGAGTTGCACCCAGGCAGCTTACCGATTTGACGGGTGCCACAACATTATCCAGCACATAGCGCCAATGACAGAGCATGTCAGAAATTATCCCGCCGCCGTCTGCTGCCCGGTAGTTCCAGGAAGGACGCTGAGCAGGCATCCAGTCGCCTTCAAAAACCCAGTAACCAAACTCGCCCTTCACCGAGAGTATGCGCCCGAAGAAACCAGAATCTCTCAGCCGCTTGAGTTTCAGCAAGCCTGGCAAATCCAGCTTGTCATGGACAATGCCGTTCTTGACACCTTTTTCCACCGCATAACGAGCGATTGAAATTGCATCGTCCAGCCCTTCTGATACAGGCTTTTCGCAATATACGTGCTTGCCCGCGTCTATCGCACGACGCAACAGACCAGGTCGCAGCTGGGTCGATGCGGCATCAAAAAACAAAGTGTCATCCGGGTTTGCAAGCGCAGCATCAAGATCGGTCGTCCAGCGGTCCAACCCATGGGCCTTGGCAAGCGCTTCAACCTTCGCGCCATTGCGCCCAACGATAATAGGATCTGGGACAAGGCGAGACCCGTCTGTCAACTCCAGCCCCCCCTGATCGCGGATCGCTAGAATCGAGCGTATCAGATGTTGGTTCATTCCCATTCGGCCCGTGACACCGTGCATGATAATGCCAATTCGTTGTTCGCTCATGGTTCGGTCCTCTTCCTCAATTTGTTTGTTTTGGCGTTTCCGAGCCAGGGTCGATGCGCAGATAGCGCACCAACATTTCACCAGCTTCCTCTGCCTGCCGCGTCAGCCAGGCCGCATCAATTGGCACCTCGAACACAACGCGCAAAGTGTGACGGTTCGACACCGGGAAAAAACACAAGGAAGCCATCATCACATAAAGCTCTGCCGGGTCGATGCCGGTGCGAAACTGGCCGGCCGCCGCGCCGCGTTCCAAAATGTTGCGCAACTGAGCAATCAATGTGGATTGGATCTCAACCACATTCTCGATCTCGCGCACCGTTTCACCCTTCCGCAAATTCTCGGTGTTAAGCATCGTGATGAACCAGGGCTTTTGGACAAAGTGCTCCATAGTAAAACGCACCAGTTTGCGGATCGCTTCTTCTGGATCCATATGCTCGGTGGCAATTTCGCGTTCACCTGCGCGAATTTGGACATAAGCCTCTTTCAAAGCGGCCTTGTAGAGCGCGTCCTTATCACCAAAATAGCTGTAAATCATCGGCTTTGAGACCTCTGCTGAGGCTGCTACACGATCAACCCGCGCGCCATCAAAGCCATGGGTTGAAAACTCACCCAGCGCGGCGTCAAGGATGCGACGACGGGTGGCTCCGGCATGGCGGGGATGGGCGGTTTCGCTTTTGGTCATGTATCTGTCCTCTCGCGGCGGGGTTGCTCCAGACGGGCGACTGCCCGACGTACTGGCTTTAAGCCAGCGGCGATGGAAAGCAAGATGACGATAACAAAGATGGCCGAGATGGGGCGCGTAAAGAACGGGGTCAGGTCCCCATCAGTCAGAGTAAGCCCGCGACGCAGGCTCTTGTCGAGAAGTGCGCCCAAAATGATTCCCAGTACCAGGGGCGCCATGGGATAGTTCATCTGCCTTAGGACAAAGCCAATCAGGCCGAAGACAACCATCACCCAGATGTCAAACACCCGTTGAGTGAGTGCATAGGGTCCAATCACGCAAAGTGTAAAAACGACTGGCATCAGATACTCGCGCGGAATGCGCAACACCAGGATAAAGAGCCGTGTCAGCGACAGTCCATAAATCGTGATGGCCAGCGTAGCCAGCACCAGCATGGCGGCGACGGAATAGATAAAGGTCGGCTGCTCGATCATGATCATCGGTCCGGGCCGAATACCGTGCAGAAATAACGCTGCAATTAGGACCGCCGCAGGGGCAGAACCCGGGACTGCCAATGTCAACGCAGGAATCAACGCACCTGGCACCACGGCGGAGTTTCCAGTTTCTGCCGCCGTCAGTCCCTCTTTCGAACCCTTACCAAATTCGTCCTTTTCCCGACTGGTGCGCCTGGCAGCCGCGTAAGATGCCCATGCGCCAATATCTTCGCCCACACCGGGAATAATCCCGATCAAAGTTCCGATGACACCGGACTGCAGGATGGTGAATTTGTATTTGGCCAGATCCCAAAGTCTCGGTAACACGCGATCAGCCTTGCCTGTGCCACGCGACAATTCAGCCTTGCGTCTGTACATCACAGTCAGCACCTCGGCGAAACCAAAAGCCCCGACCATCGCCGGGATTAGCCCGATGCCACCGTTCAACTGGTCAAACCCAAGATTGAACCGCACATGGGCGTGGAGCCCTTCGGAGCCGATCATTGCCACCATCAATCCCAATAAACCGGCGATGTAGCCCTTGAGCGGCGCGATGCCACCTGTCAACTGACCCGAGATTACAATGCCAAACACCGCAAGCCAAAAGAACTCGAACGAGCCAAAGTCGAAGGCAATCTCGGCCAGAGGCGGGGCCAGCAGCACCAGCAGCAGGATCCCGACAAGTGTGCCAAACGCTGAGCCTGCGGTTGCAAGCCCCATTGCATAGCCTGCCTCGCCGCGTTGCGCCAAAGGAAAGCCATCCAGTGACGTTGCCGCCGAAGCCGGGGTTCCAGGAATATTCAGAAGGATCGCACTTCGCGACCCACCGTAAATGGCGCCTACATACATGCAGATCAGTACCAGGATCGCGGCGTCCCGCTCCAGCGTATAGGTCAGCGTGGTCAGCAGTGCGACACCCATCGTTGCCGTCAGTCCCGGGAGCGATCCCACGAAAATGCCCAACAGCGTCGCCCAGGCGACATGAAACAGGCTGATGGGTGTCAGCAAAGCCCCAAGCGCCAGACCGAATTGCTGTAATGCTTCCATCAGGGAAGCCTCACCAAAAAGCCGTATCTAAACAAAGTTGAAACGGCAACGGCGATGATAATGCCAAACGTTATGATGAAAAGTGCTGTCTTCAAGCGTTTTGCAACTGGCTTGGCGGGCAGCAGGAACCAGCCTGCAAAACCGGCCACATATATTGCGGTTGCGGCGACAAAAGGAATGCGGCTGACCAAAATAACGGAAAAGAAACAGCTCCACAGAGCGGTGAAAGCAAAACTCCTCCAGGAGCCTTCTTCGGCTTCCTTGCGCTCAACATCGTCGGCGTTCAGAGCCAGTAGAACCGCGCAAACCATCATGGCCACTCCGAGGATCATTGGCACAAGTCCAGGGATCGAAGCGGGATGAATCTGCCGTATTTCCAGGCGGTCCATCACGAACCCACCCCATGTCATCGCAGATCCCAGGGCAAGTAATGCGATGGCCATCACACGGTCTGCGGCTGCCGAATCAAAGCGCATCTGCAAATCTCGATCTAGAAGTGGGCCAGAATTTGGGGGCCCGTGAGGCGTAGATTGCCTGCGCCTCACAGGGATTCAGTTCAAATTGTGGCAGGCGTTACTCCGCCGGGCAAGTGATCCCGATTTCAGACGGATTCACCACAGCCTCGCCACGTGTCACGCGGGCACAGGCTTCTGCAATGACCACAGGCATGGCGCGGGCGCGGGCTTTGTCACCATAGGATGGGTCAAAGTCTGCACCGCGTTCCAGCGCATAAGCTGCCAATGCATCGGAGTTCATCACGTGGTCCGCCCAGACCTTGTCCATGGTGTCATAGACCTCCTGCGGAGCACCCGCTGGAATAAACACGCCGAAGTAATCGGGTGCCACCGGCATATCAGCCAACCAGTTGGTGATCGGTGGGATCGGGTCGATACCTTCAACAGTCAGTGCTTTGTCGGACAGAACGGCCAAGGCGCGCAACTTACCGGCCTTGATCATTTCGGTTTGTTCCACCGCCAGTTGTGTTGTCGCGACGACTTCGCCCGATGCCGCTGCCAGAACAGCAGGGTTACCGCCGTCATAAGTTACTGCGCGGGCCCCAAGTTCTCCGCCAGCAGCTTCTTTAATTGCTGCCAGAGCCATGCCACCAGATGAATTCACGCCGGCAGTTCCCACGGTCACATTGCCGCCCTTCATTGCTTCGAGCAATTCACCAAAATTGGCATAGGGAGCATCGGCGTTGACGCTCACCACCGGCACATTCGCGACGTGCAGGTAGATTTGATAATCTTCAATCGACGTATTCTTGATGAGACCGGTGACCGAATAAGTTGCATTGTTGGCAATCGCATTCGCCGTCCAGGTATAGCCGTCACGTGGTGCGTCGAGCGCTGCCTTGGTGCCAATAGAGCCTGATGCACCGGGCTGGTTGACAACCACAATTGATGTGCCGAGCGCTTTTTCCAGGATCGGCGCCACAACGCGTGTCACCTGGTCGGTCGAACCGCCGGCAGACCAAGGCACAATGATGTTGATCGGCTTGTCGGGCTTCCATTCAGCAAAAGCCGTTGACGCGGTGAGTGAGAGTGCAGCCGCACAGGCCGCAAAAGTAATGTGTTTCAGCATATGTTCCTCCGTAAAGTTACCACCTGGTAACTTACTAATTAGTAACTTCCCAAAATAATTGAGTCAAGCCGCTTGTGCCAAAGGGCTACGCGCCGTTGTTGAGCACGGACAAAGCCATAATGCGCCTCCCGGCGACGGGCACCGGCATGCCAAAGACGTCGCCGCCCGGAAACGCCAGCGAACATGGAAAGTATGGTGAGGATAGCGGCGAGGTGGCAGGCGGGATAAGTTTTTGCCATCAGAGGGATGCTTGCCGAGTTTTCTCGATTGTTGTTCCCGGAGCGGGCGTTGGACTGCACGTAATTATAGGATGGCGAACGACCGCCTTGAGCCGATTTTGATGAAAAAGGGTTTGTTCTAGCCGCTACTGGAAGGCTGCGGAACGACTTCCCGTTTGGGTTTCACACTGTTTGTGGAATGAGTTTTGCGAGTTTGCGCAGGTTTTGTGCTGTTGCTGCGAGGTGGAACTCGTCCTTTGCTCCATTCGGTCCCCTCAGGCGCAGTCGGTCGAGTTTCATGATGCGTTTGAGGTGAGCGAACAGCATTTCCACCTTCTTTCTTCGTCGTTGTGAATCGACGTAGGCATCGGTTAGCGAGAGTTCCCGTGCTAGATCACGTGCCCCCTCATAGACATGACGAAGGACTTTGCGGGAGGGTTGATTGGGGCAGCAATATTTCTTTAACAAGCACTCCTTGCAATCATACTTGCTAGCCCGGTAGCGGATCATGTTGTCCGACCCGACAAGAGATTTCCTGTTGCGATAAGCTCTTTGGGCTGGGCGCATAGGCAGCCCTATGGGGCAGATATAAGCATCCCTCTCACGGTTGTAGACAAAGTCGGATTTCTCAAACATGCCATCCGTCCGCTTCGACCTGTCAAAGACGGGGATGTGCGGCATGACCCCTTCTTCGTTCACCAGCCAGTTGAGGTTCTCGGCTGCGCCATAGGCCGTGTCTGCAACCAGTATTTCCGGGTAGAGGTCGAAGGTCTCCCGTGTTCGCGCGATCATAGTGCGTGTTGCACCAACTTCTGCCTGGCGGATGGATCGACTGGCCTCCACATCAACAATGATCGCATGATCGGTGTCGATCAGGTAATTGTTGGAATAGGCGAAAAAAGCAGGCCCCTTCATGGCTCCGGTCCATTGAGAAGCCGGATCGCTGTGGGATGTGAACTTTGGTTTGACCTCGCTTGCCGCACCGAAGGCTGCACCATCCAAGACTTCCAGATATTCCTTCACAGCCCGTGGAACTGTGGCCGGATCAAGACGATCAGGGTTCCATTCTTCTCTCGGTGTAGAGTTCTGCTTGTTGGCGTCTGCGCGGATGATACTGGCATCAGTTGCAAAGATGTCTCCACCCACCAAACCTTCGGCGATGCAACGAGCAACAACGCTCTCAAACAACTGCCGGAACAGATCGCTTTCGCGGAACCGACCATGCCGGTTCTTAGAGAAGGTTGATTGATCAGGAACAGGGTCGCCCAGATCAAGGCGGCAGAACCAACGATAAGCAAGGTTCACGTGGACTTCATCACACAACCGTCGCTCCGACCGTATGCTCATGATGTAATCGATCAACAACATCCGGATCATCAGTTCAGGATCAACCGAAGGACGTCCGATGTCGCTGTAAAATGGAGCAAGGTAATTGCGGACGTCACCAAGATCGACGAACCGGTCGACTGAACGCAGCAGATGATCAACTGGAACATAATCTTCCAGATTGAACTCGTAGAAAAGTGCTGCCTGAAATTCCTGACGGGGACCCAACATCGTATCTACCTCCCAAATCATTGGGAAAACTGAATCAGAACACGAGAACTACTGCAACACCGCCTTTTTCATCAAAATCAGCCCATTTCGGAAGTATACATCATGTCGGGAGCCGGGTATTTGACCAGATTGTTTGAAGACGGCAACATGGAAAAACGGTCGTCGAATTTAGATGATCTACGAAACCAGAACTGCCAATTTAGCAGCTTGGGTTTGCTCACGCTGGAACGCCGGCTTGGATCAGGCGAGATTCCAAAACCTCAACATCACCGTCGCGCCGAAATGGTAGGGTTGAGAGACAGGAGCGTGAAAAACTAAATTTGGAGCTGCCGGATTCAATTCCCTCAAGATCCGTCTCTGATTTTGTATCTCCAAAGACGGCAGCCTGCACCAGCCCAAACCAGATTATTCCCGGCCTTCTTTCATAGGCTTCACTTGCGTATTCTTTGGCGACTTCGTCTTCTCCCAGATACAGATTGGCGAGTGCCAATAGTGAGTAGTAGTATGGTATCTGCGGTTCATAAGGTGCCAGTGAGATCACTTCCTTCAGGACTTTAATACCCTCTTCTGGTTGCCCGGCAAATATGTTGCTGGCGGCAAGTGTCTCCATTGCCATGTGATAATTGGGGTTGATCTCAAGTGCGCGCCTCGCGTCAGCCTGCGCTCCAACGTGGTCACTTTGAAACCACAACTTAATCGCAGCTCGTGTGCGAAAAGCAAAATCCATTCGAGGACCAAGTTCCACAGCACGGTTTGCCATCGTAAGCGCGCGTTCGGCATCGCTGTTGTTAACTTTATGCAAGGAATATGGAACGAGATTGACATATGAATGGGCGAGCATTGCCAACGCCATTGGATTCTGAGGTGCCAGTTTCACCGCCACTTCGAGTGATTGTCGCGCCAACTTTGTGCTGTTGCGGATTCCGCGGCTGTAGAACAGATAGGCAGCCTTTGCCAATAAATCCTCAACTGACAAGTTGGTATCGGGTTGCTCCGCCAGCATTGAGCCGTGAAATGCATTGATCTGCGTTCTGATTGCACTGTCTGCTCGCTTTGAAACCAGATCGATAAATTCGTCTACTTTTTCCACGTCTCCTTTAAATCGCTCCGCCCAGATATTTCTGCCGTCATCACCGCTTTGCAATAGAAGATTTAGCTTGATTGCCATCTGGGAGACCCGCACCCTGCCGGCAATGACGTAGGTTGAGGCTGAGTGGCCATTATTCTCTGAGATGACCTTGATACCTGAACGGCGCGACAATGAAATGACCAAAGTATCCTGCAAATCTTCGCAAAGATCTTGCGCCACTTCAGTATCACCAGATGACTTGAATGGGTCGATTTTGATCGTGGGTACTCGCCCCGACTTTTGTCCAACCCCGGCCAATTCAACATCCTGCCGCAGATTCTTGCCGTCCGGCGACCATCCGTAAATCTGAATATTGTCAGCAATGTTTTTGAGTGAATGCTCGCCAAGACTGATGAAGCTTAGCTCAGATTTCCCTTTCAGAAACTTCCAACCATCCTCGGACAGATTAATTGTGCCCGGCTCAGCGCACTCCTGCAGTCGTGCTGCGACATTCACTCCGTCCCCAAATATATCTTCCTTATCGCGAACTATGTCGCCAACGTGGACCCCAATTCGTATCCGGATTGTTTTGTGATCCTGAAGGTTTTTCTGAATTTCAACTGCGCTGTTTACTGCATCAACGATGGAGTCAAATTCCAACAACCATCCATCACCCATGCTCTTGATAATGTGCCCAGAGTGAGCCTTCACACTGGGTTCAAAGACTTCCTGGCGAAACTCGCGCAAGTCAGAAAGCGTCGCTACTTCGTCTTGTGCCATGAGGGCCGAATAGCCAGCAATGTCGGCGGATACGATTGCAGCAAGGCGGCGTTTCAGTTTCTGGGTCATGGAGACAACCTATCAGCGAGTTGAACGCCTTTCAAAGCTTCTTCGAAAAGTATTCTTGGACGAGCAGTCTCAGGGCCTCCAAGCAACAAGATTCGACTGTTTCCCACCAAAATGCAGAGATCCGTTGGTGGCGCGATGCATTCGTCCATTCAAGATCCATGTGTTGCAGTGGATGATGATTAGCCAAATGGTATGCTTCGGAATCGTTAGGTGACAGATGCAACAAAATATTCTTTGTTAACGACCTCGACTGAATTCGAAGAAGGTGGGACATGGTCTCGAAACTCGAAATATGTGAAGGTGGGTGCACCTGCGGCAACGTACGCTATGAATTGAAATCCAAGCCAATCATCGTTCACTGCTGCCATTGCCGCTTGTGTCAGCAGCAAACAGGCTCGGCCTTTGCAGTGAACGCTCTGATCGAAACAGATCGGGTTGAAGTAACCAGAGGCCAGGTAGTTGAAAACAACGTTTCCTCTCCCAGTGGCAGTGGCCAGAGGATCTGGCGATGCCCAACATGTCAAATTGCTCTTTGGAGTAACTACATGATTCTGTTTCCTGGAAAAGGTCAGCTCGTTAGTTTTATTCGGGCAGGAACGCTTGATGAGCCTCACAGGTTTCCACCGGACATCCACATATACATCTCAACAAAACAACCATGGGTCGTAATTCCGTCAGATGTTCCTGCTGTCGAGAATTTCTACAAGATTAGCAGCACATGGTCGAAGGATGGTTTGCGCCGCCGCGATGTCATGTTAAGCGCATCTGAAAACTAGATTGTTTGGAATTTGGACTGAAAAGCTCAAAACTGTCGATAAGTCCTGTGTGGATGGCTCCCTTTTTGCAAGTCCTGTTTTGTGATTGAAGCATTGTCAGAAGCAGTCTTGTGTTCGGCCTGTTGACGCGACACACATGGCCGCTGGCCCTGATGGTTTCCACCAACCAAGCCCCATTCCGCATGTCGAACAGCAAGCGTTCAGGACTTAGCACGGGGTGTCTTGGTTTTAGGGCTGACAATTTTCCATCACTTCATTGGTCTTGCAATCTTGTGTGGATGGCTCCCTTTTTGCAAGTCCTGTTTTGTGATTGAAGCATTGTCAGAAGCAGTCTTGTGTGGATGGCTCCCTTTTTGCAAGTCCTGTTTTGTGATTGAAGCATTGTCAGAAGCAGTCTTGTGTTCGGCCTGTTGACGCGACACACATGGCCGCTGGCCCTGATGGTTTCCACCAACCAAGCCCCATTCCGCATGTCGAACAGCAAGCGTTCAGGACTTAGCACGGGGTGTCTTGGTTTTAGGGCTGACAATTTTCCATCACTTCATTGGTCTTGCAATCTTGTGTGGATGGCTCCCTTTTTGCAAGTCCTGTTTTGTGATTGAAGCATTGTCAGAAGCAGTCTTGTGTTCGGCCTGTTGACGCGACACACATGGCCGCTGGCCCTGATGGTTTCCACCAACCAAGCCCCATTCCGCATGTCGAACAGCAAGCGTTCAGGACTTAGCACGGGGTGTCTTGGTTTTAGGGCTGACAATTTTCCATCACTTCATTGGTCTTGCAATCTTGTGTGGATGGCTCCCTTTTTGCAAGTCCTGTTTTGTGATTGAAGCATTGTCAGAAGCAGTCTTGTGTTCGACCTGTTGACGCGACACACATGGCCGCTGGCCCTGATGGTTTCCACCAACCAAGCCCCATTCCGCATGTCGAACAGCAAGCGTTCAGGACTTAGCACGGGGTGTCTTGGTTTTAGGGCTGACAATTTTCCATCACTTCATTGGTCTTGCAATCTTGTGTGGATGGCTCCCTTTTTGCAAGTCCTGTTTTGTGATTGAAGCATTGTCAGAAGCAGTCTTGTGTGGATGGCTCCCTTTTTGCAAGTCCTGTTTTGTGATTGAAGCATTGTCAGAAGCAGTCTTGTGTTCGGCCTGTTGACGCGACACACATGGCCGCTGGCCCTGATGGTTTCCACCAACCAAGCCCCATTCCGCATGTCGAACAGCAAGCGTTCAGGACTTAGCACGGGGTGTCTTGGTTTTAGGGCTGACAATTTTCCATCACTTCATTGGTCTTGCAATCTCTTGTTGTTGGCCTCCTTGGTTAGATCGATCTCACTTTGTAGGGTTCATTACGGGTCAGCACAGCCCACATTATTCGGGCTGTTTTATTCGCCATTGCGACTGCAGCCACCCTGCTTGGCTTGCGTTCCAGGATGTCCGCAAACCAAGGATCGAATTTCTCCGGCTCTGTCCTGATCGAACGAATACGGGAGGTCATGCCAAGAACCAGTAACCGGCGAATATATTGATCTCCCATCTTTGAGATATGCCCCAGACGTTCTTTTCCGCCGCTTGACCTGTTAAGTGGGGTCAGTCCTAACCAGGCAGCAAACTCCCGGCCATTGTTGAATTGCTTGCCGCTACCAACCGTTGCAACAATTGCTGAGGCTGTAATCGGCCCAACACCGGGTATTGTGCGAAGCAGTGCAACCCGTTTCTCACACCTTGCGATCTTGTTCATCTGACGCGTACACCGCAATATCTTTGAATGTAAGAACCGCAACTGATCGCAAAGCTCAAAGATTACATCTCCAGCGACTTCGGGCAGGTCAGGTTGTTCCCCGTTCAAACATTGTTTGGCAAACTGAAGCGCATGATAAATCCCCTTTGCCAAAACAATGCCAAACTCTGCCAGCTGCGCCCGCAGCATATTGATCGTCTGTGTGCGTTGGCGAATGATGAGATCACGCGTTCGATGAACCGCTAGTATCGCCTGTTGTTCGGGAGGCTTCACTTCAACAAATCGCATTGTAGGCCGAGTGACCGCCTCACAGATGGCGGCGGCGTCAACCGCATCTGATTTACCCCGTTTGACATAAGGCTTCACATATACTGGCGGGATCAGTTTGACTTTATGCCCTAACTTAGAGATCTCACGAGCCCAATGGTGACTGGTCCCACACGCTTCAATGCCAACCAGGCATGGCTCCAGGCTTTCAAAGAAGGTCAGGACCTGTGCCCGTCTCAAAGCTCGGTTGAAGGCAACTTCACCGTCTTCGCATATACCGTGGATCTGAAAAACGTTCTTGGCCAAATCTAGGCCGATTGTTGTAACGTGCATTTGGGTGGCTCCTCTCAAGCAGTTTGTAACAACTGCAATATGGCGCATTACGACGCCGATGGTGCAGGAGCCATCCACACCATCCGCTTAGCCGCCATTGGGCCGCGTGTAATCGGGGAACACGCGAAGGTCGGCGCCGAGACCAGAATGACGGATGCTGCATTTTGCATGAATGTCGCTTATCTCCTCACCAGCCAATAACATGACGAAATTGACGTGGGTTCTGCCAAGGTTTGAACGGCTGTGCGTTGCCTTGGCTCGCCAATTTGGTTCGAGGCAAGAGAATGTGGTACGAGCGGTGTGGGAGAAGGCACATGTTACTTCGTTGCGGACTGCTTATCATCGCGCTGTTGATTACCGATAAAGCCCTTGCCCTTGACTGTGGCGCCGCGAACAAACCCTGCAAGATCACCGACGGTGAATATAATATTGTTGTCCCTCCGAAATGGCAGGGTGGACCAGCAGTAATATATTTGCACGGATTTGGTGGCTCGGGGGCCAAAGTTGTTCGGAACAAAGGCTTTGTGAATGGGTTCCTCGACAGGGGATATGCGTTGATCGCGCCGACAGCCCTGCCGTGGTTTGAAAACAAGCCCACAGACTGGGCCGTGCGCGACGGATGGCTCAACTTTCCCCGAAACGATGTGTGGTTTCTAAGCGCCGTCTTGGCGGATGCAGTGACACGCGCAAACATTGACCCGGATCAGGTGTTACTTGCGGGCACGTCTCGTGGCGGATCGATGGTGTGGGAGATGGCCTGCCTTGCACCAGATTTCGCCAGAGCCTACGCGCCGGCTGCGGGCGGCTTCTGGCTCCCGATGACGGAAGATTGTCTTGGCCCGGTGGATCTGCTTCACACTCACGGATTCGCCGACAAGGTAGTCCCGCTCGAGGGCCGCACGATAGAAAGTCAGCAGTTTGGCAAGTTCACGCAGGCCGATATCTGGGCAGGTCTTCGACTTTGGCGACGGGAGAACGGATGCGTTGACGCCGCAGCGGGACACGAAATCGCGGATGGACAATGGCGCAAAATCTGGAACTGCGAGGCAGGCAGCCTGGCACTTATTCTGCACAAGGGTGGCCATGGACGACCAAAGGGTTGGACAATATCCGTGCTTGATTGGTTTGAAGGCTTGGATAAGTGACGCGGTGACCGTTGTTCGCGTCTGGGTTGAAAGTTGGAACTCAAACAAAAACGTCCATTTTTGAATCCTCGCGTTTCTGGAAGCGGCCATTAGCGAAGACGAAGCGAATTCACACTTTGTCCCCCACTCGGCCATTCGCCTATGAGTGTGCCTTGGTGTTCTCAAAGCCTGCTTTGGTGTCCACCGTGTTTACGTCACTGGTTTGGTCCAAAGTCGACTAAAGGCCGGTTCTACTCATCCTCCTTCCCATACCCCTGCCCCACGCCAGTCTCCCCGCAGAGCCTGCGACTCTTCGTTGGCTACGGGGTATAAGCACCTCTCACAAGTCGGCCGGTATCAGCAGTGCTGATACCTCCTCAACCTTCGGATCGGGCTGGCGTATGTCCAGGAGGCTCCCCCGGGGAAACTCCAAAGGCCATGGCGGTCGCACTTGTGCGATTTCTAAACTCCCCGGCGACCAGAAGTTTTCGCCGCACGACGGATTTTTCGCCGCCGCCGCGATGATGCCTGCGGCAATCTCATTAATTTTGTAGGCGCTCGCGTGGGTGGCTGCGCCGCCTCGTCTTCGACGTTGACAATCAACACTTCAAAAAAGGAATCAACTGGTTCACCTAAATTGACAATTGCCGCCATCGCAGAAGAAAAATACTATTTTTCAATTGTTTGAACCGCCAATCTCCCAATCAGATTCATCGTCCCTTAAAGTGATGATTCAGGGCGTTCTTCAAGTAGAGATTCAACGATGACCTCGGCGATGCGGGTGTCTGCTCTGACGGTCATAACGGTCGTGGTCAAACCGCGGTCGCGCGATAGTTCAGAATTGAGATCATCGGATGCTTTTGAACGACACATGGAATCTTCCAATATGCTGAAGCATGCCGACGACAAAACAGACAGGATTGCCTGGCAACGATTCTTCCCGCGTGCCTTCCGGTCATCGCCACTGGCCTCGCGGTTCAACGCGGGTATTCCTGGCCCCACCCACGGACCGCACGAAATAAATCCTCGATCAACATTGCCAGTCTCGCCATCACTGGACTATTAAGTCGGCCTACAAGGAGGCCGGGACACGAAGTCCGCGGCAACACATTCATGACTAGTAATGCACAATCTGGCCGAGATGACGGTTCCGAGCGAATTTTTCGTCGGACAGCGTCTGTCGACCCTCATGCCGGACTTGGAGCCATTGCCCGCATCACGCGCATGGCGTTTCGCTATCCTGTCAGGGCCTGGCTGGCTTTGGTGGCCACTGTGGCTGCGGTTGTCATGCAACTATCGATTCCGGTCATCCTGGGACGAGCTGTGGACCAGACTCAGGCGGTGGCTGCAGAAAAGGCAGAACCTGAATCGCTTTATCGAATTGCATTGCTGTTGTTCCTTGCAAGTGTCGCCCGGGGACTATTTACACTTGTTCAAAATTACACCGCAGAATCTGTTGGGCATTCACTGGCGCGCGATATCCGCAATTCCGTTTATGGAAAAATCCAGAGCCTGCCATTTTCGTTCCACGACAGGACCCATTCAGGCGATCTGATAACGGTTGGCATGTTGGACCTGGAGGGTGTGCGGATGTTCTTTTCAACCGCTCTGGTGCGGACCGTGCTTCTGGGCCTGTTGATCGGTCTCGGCGCGGCGCTGCTGTTGTCGACCAATCTCATGCTCGGATTGCTGGCCTTGTCTTTCGTCCCGTTTGCTGGATGGCGCAGTACAGTCATGCGACTGGCGTTGCGCCGAACCTGGCTGATCCTTCAGGAGCGGTTGGGTGTGCTCAGTCAGGTGATGGAGGAAAACCTTGCTGGAATTCGCGTGGTGCGGGCATTTGCCTCTTCGGCACATGAAATGGGAAAGTTCGACATTGCCTCCAAGTCGGCACTGGAGCTCAGCCATGACAGGATCGAGATAAGGGTCAAAAACACCTCTGCGATGACATTGGCATTTTTTGCTGCCATGGGTCTGGTTCTGTATTTTGGTGGGCGGCAAGTGGCGTCGGGAGAAATCACGCTGGGCACTTTGGCCACTTTCCTGACTTTCATGACAATCCTGCAGATGCCGGTTCGCCAACTTGGCATGATGGTCAATGGCTATGCACGCGCCTCAACCTGTGGCGCACGGCTGTTTGCCCTGATTGATCATGAGGCGGAAATCGAGGATGCGCCACACGCTCAGGATCTGCAGATCACCGATGGTATTTTGAAACTTGATAATGTTAGCTTTGCCTATGCGGCAGATACCGGCCAAAGAGCCGTATCAGGCATCAGTTTTGAGGCGCGCAAGGGTGAAACGGTCGGCATTGTCGGGCCTCCGGGTTCCGGCAAAACGACGTTGATGCATCTGATCCCACGTTTCTACGACCCCACGCAGGGAACCATCAGCATCGACGGGCAGGATATTCGCGATGCCACCTTGTCTTCGGTTCGTCAGGCCGTCGCTGTGGTTCAGCAGGACAGTTTTCTATTCACCACATCAATTGAAAACAACATCGCTTATGCGGACCCGTTCACCGAGACGCAGCAGATCCGGGGTGTCGCGGAATCCGCACAACTACATGACTATGTGCTTGGATTGCCCGGCAAATACGGCACCATCGTCGGCGAGCGTGGTGTTTCGCTGTCGGGTGGTCAGCGCCAGCGGTTGTCAATTGCCCGCACGCTTATGATGGAGCCGGCAGTCCTGATATTTGACGATTCCACTGCCGCCATTGATGCCGGAACAGAAAGCCGCATCCGCACGGCGTTGAAGAAATATGCCAAAGATCGCGTTACGCTGATTGTTGCCCACCGGCTGGCCAGCCTGATGCATGCAGACAGAATTCTGTTCCTGGAGCACGGAGAAATAGTCGAACAAGGTACGCATGAGGAATTATTGAAACTGGGTGGACGTTATTGCGACCTGCACGAATTGCAGATGCGCCCCAGCGCCGAAATGCTGGTCGAAAAGGAAGACGAGCAATGAGTCCGGCAAGAGGCAGTGAGCCGCGCGACCCGCACGAAGATGAGCGCCCACGCATGCGCGCCGTCGTCGGATCAGATCGTATTGAGGAAGAGATATTCGGGCGCGTATTTGACGGCAAGGTCGCAAAGCGAATATGGCAGTTTGTCCGCCCCTACAAACGCCAGGTTTCGATTTCCGTTGTCGCTGTTGTCGCCTTTACCGGCTCACAACTGACAATCCCATTGCTGATCCGCTATGCGATCGACAACGGCATGGCGCCTGATGCACCACCCTCGGTTCTGCTCGGCATCCTGGCGATGTTCGCCGTGGTCGTTGCGGTCAATTATGTCGCCTCGCGCGTGCAGGAGATCGTGACCGGCCGCATGGCAGAGGACGTTCTATTCGACATTCGGCGGGCCATGTTCGGGCATCTGCAACGCGTGCCACTTTCATTCATGGACAAAACCGAAGTTGGTCGACTGATGTCGCGCCTGCAGGGCGATGTTAACTCGATGCAGGAATTTCTTGAAACTTCGGTGCTGGCCATCGGGGATTTGTTGCTGCTGTTTGGCATTGTCGCAGTCATGCTCTGGCTTGACTGGCAGTTGGCATTGATGGTCCTGATTGTCATTCCGGTATTGCTCGGGGTTCGAATATTGTGGCTGACGCGGGCGCGTGCGGCATTCATGGCCGCCCATGAGGCAAATTCAATTGCCAATGGTGCCCTGGCGGAAGCGATTCATGGGGTGCGTGCCGTACAGGCGATGGACCGCGCTAATCTGAATGCCGAACTTTATGGCCAGCTTGTCGACAACACATATAAGGCCCAGTTGCGTGCTTCCAAACTGGCACAGATCATGATCCCGATTGTCGACACCCTGACGGGCAGCGCGATGGCTGTGGTCGCTGTGGCCGGTGGATTGATGGTGGTGTCCGGACGGATCGAAGTCGGTGTCATGGTGGCGTTTCTATTTTACATTCAGCGGTTCTTTGACCCGATCCGATCGCTGACAATGCAATATTCAGTCATGCAGCGCGCCATGGCTTCTGGACACCGGTTAACCGAGGTGCTGGACGTCGATGTTGATGTCAAGGATCTGCCGGACGCGGTACCGCTCGGCAAGAACGATGATGGATCAGTAGAATTTCGCAACGTAACCTTTGGATATGACAGTGAAAATCCTGTACTGAAAGATGTCAGTTTTCGCGTGAATTCTGGCGAGACCGTAGCATTGGTCGGCCCGACCGGCTCCGGAAAATCAAGTTCCATGGCTTTGATCCACCGGTTTTATGACGTGCAGGACGGCGCGGTTTTTGTTGGTGGGCGCGATGTTCGCGACGTCACGCAAAAGAGTCTCGGGCGCCATATCGCGATGGTGCTGCAGGAGCCATACCTGTTTACCGGAACCGTGCGGGATAACATCCGCTATGCGTCCGACTGGGCTGACGATGACGCCGTTGTGGAGGCGGCCAAAGCCGTTGGTGCCCATGAATTTATTGAAGCTCTTTCTCTCGGCTACGACACGATACTGGCTGAGCGAGGCAGCAATTTGAGCCTCGGGCAACGCCAGTTATTGAGCTTTGCCCGAGCTTTGGTCGCAGATGCAAAAATTCTGGTGCTGGACGAGACGACAGCCAATATTGACAGCTACACGGAAATGCAGATTCAAAAGGCGCTGCAGCGACTGCTTGAGGGTCGCACCGGATTGGTCATTGCCCATCGCCTGGCCACGATTCGCAACGCCGATCGCATCATGGTGCTACAACAGGGGCGGTTGGTTGAACAGGGAGACCATGATGAACTCATTGGGCATGGCGGCCTCTATGCGCAACTCTACAAGCTCAACTACGCCAGTTTCGATGATCTACCCGATGAGTTGTCTGACGAAGACCGGGCTCTTGCCACCTGATCTGACCTTCGGTTGAGTATCAATTACTTGTATTTGGTTGAACATTCCCCAATCGTGAATCTCAAATGCCAAATTCTGTTGGGGCAGATTGATGAAGATGAGCCAAATGAATTACCAATTATCGAGGCGTGATTGAATGATGATTTTTCGTAACTACCCAGCTACCCCAACCTGATGCTTTTATAGACGGCCCATCAGACGGGTCTGAGGTTGAGGATGAGCTGATCAGGCGCGGTTTTCAAGGTTTTCAGGATGTCCCAACCTTGTTTTCGCGCCGTTTCAATGACCGTTCGTAAAGTGCAGAAATTCTCGGCACCAGCCTCTGTTCGAAAGCTTCCCGAGACCTTTTGTCGAACTTTCGTCATTCTGAGATCACGCTCTGCCTCGTTGTTCGTGTAGGGAACGCGCAGATCATTGAGAAAGAGCAAAACCGCTGCTTTATGCGTTTGGAGTCGCAAAGCGAGATTGTGCCCAATCCGCCGTTTCGGGCGACCCCGCTTCTTGCCTTTCGTTGGGCGCGCGAGAGGCGGTTGGGCCTCGTGGAACGCGATAGCACGCTCGCAACAGGCATCAAATCGCCGCTCGATATTCGTGATTGCCTCCGGGCTGACCGCGCTCCGATTTTGGATTCGCGCGACATGCGTGAGCTTCAGTGCGTCGAGCAGAATGGCTTTCATGTCCGGCACCCAAGCTTCTTTTTCATATTCGGTCAATGCCTCCAATTCGCGGGAGATGTGGGCATTGCACAATCCATGGGTCACATTTTCCACTGCCCAGTTGGAAGAGAAACAGTCATGCACTGCCGTTCCCGCCAGTTCTGGTGGCACTTCACCTCGCGCAGTTCCGAGCCGAAGGTGGCTTAGAGCGGTGGAGCATAGCATATGAAGCCAGCGCGTTCTGCCACCAATCCTGAACCCCGTTTCATCCAGATGCTTCACTGCCGTTTGAGGCCCGGACAGCAGGTTCTTCACCGCCTCAGCTAAACAGAGCATCTGCTCGGCCTTTTTGGCAACCAGACTGGAAAGGGTTGCCGATGTGATTGTGACCCCGAAAATGTCCGCAAAAACCTGCGCCAGGCGATTTTGGGGAATGCAGTGCTGCGTCTGTAAATAGGCGGCCAACGCCCCTATTTCATCGCCGTACTGGGCGGGTGATGTTACCCCTTCAGGAAAATCGGCGCGGGTTTTTGCACCGCAATGCTGGCATTGGCAAATATGCGCACGATGCTCGGTCACATAAAGCGGCGGTGGAGGTTTGAGGCCAAACACCTGTCTGCACGCAGAACCTATGGTATCCTCCGCCGAAAGCGCGGCCTGACAGTTTTGGCATTGGTTCGGAAAATGACTGGTGATCTCGTCTGGGTTCTCAACCTGTTTCAGTGTGTTGCCGGGATGTCCGGGTTGGCCGCCAGGCTTTCGATTTGACTTGCCCCGCTGACTTTTGGTCCGCCGTTTCTTATCGCTAGACGGCTTTGCCAGTCCGTCGCTCGAAGGTGGTTTGCTGCTATTACGACTGTTCGATCCCAGACGACGCTCAAGATCTGAAACACGCTGCCTAAGAACCGCATTATCTTCTCTAAGTTGCTCGTTGTCTTTCCTGAGTTGTTCGTTTTCCTTCAGGAGCCGAGCGTTCACCTCCAAAAGCTGCGCATTTTGTTCTTTGAGTTAGACAACCTGACCCACCAGAGCCATGACCACATCAATCAGTTCTGATTTTGAGAAATCAGCAAGAATTTCAGGTGTCAGATTTTCGAGTTTCATCCTCGCAGTCAAACACCAAAATGAAAAAAGTGGAACCTCAAATATGCGCCATGAATCAAATTGTCGCACCTAATGGCAGCAGAAATAGGGTAGCTGAGTAGTTACGATTTTTCTCCATAAGTTAATTCCAGCAATCTTGAGCCCACCCTCGATTGTCTTGATATTGATAATCGTATCCTTGTTGACAAATAGGATTTGGCCACGGGTTCTAGCAGTTGTGATTTTGCTTGTGGCCTCCAATCCATTGGTTGCGAGATCAAGCCTCGAGTATCTTGAGAAAGACAGTGTGTTCCGCCCAATCGCGCAGTTGGAACCAGCAAATAAAGTGATCGTGCTGAGTGGTATGATTGAAACAGTCGATGGCGGTGGCGATGAAATTCTCTACGAGTTCAACGGCGCTATGGATCGATATGAGGCTGCTATCGAATTACTAAATCAAAACAAAGCTCAAAAGGTCATATTCACGCGTGGGTTGCTTCCCTGGACAAACGGCAAGCCGGAGGGAGAGGTATTGGCTCAACTGGCCAGCGAAAGAGGAATTAAATCCGAAAATATTCTGTTGACCGGGAAAGCGCAAAATACCTCTGGCGAGGCAGTTGCCGTTAAGAAACTGTTGTCTGCAGGAGAAAGACCAATTTTGATCACGTCAGCTATTCATATGAGTAGGGCACGGTCGATTTTCTCCCGACACGGAATCGAGGTGGATGCATATCCAGTGGATTTCCAGGCTTCTGCGAATAATAGGAGCGTGCTTGATCTGATGCCAAGTGGGGAGGCCATTTCGTTTACCTCACTTGTCTTGAGGGAATTACTCGGACGCGCCTACTATAGGTTAAAATTTGCTCTGACTGATTGGCTGGCCGAAGCCCGCTGAGACGATTTTCGATTGCTTCCTGAAAGCCAATTTTGCAGAGCCCGAGCCTCTTTTGAAGTTCAGGGCATCGTTATTATTCCCGTAGCCATCGATATTGGCCGATGCTGCAATCTTATGGCGGTCTGTTGACCGGGGCTGTCTTCGCGAGCTGACACCCATGTTGCAGATTTTGCCTCTGCACAATCCCGACGACTCATAAATGCCTGCGGGAGACGGCGACGGTCCGCCACTCAGCCAACATACCAAACCCGCTTGAATGCCCGTGCACCATCGCGATGCATAAACTGCATCACTGTGCGGCCTTTCTGATGAAACGGTTTGCAACTAAGGTTTCCTGTATTCGGACTCGACGGCTCCGGGTACAAGTCGACAGGCCCCTTTGCCCTGGCAAAATTCTTGCATTGGCCTTCGCTGCACAAATTTAGCGCCTTGTTCCCAGACCAAGCCCTTTGAGAAATTTATGAACGATACACACGTGACTACCGGCAGGTGGAAGCTTGGCCTGTTCCTGTCGATTACCGCAGCTCTTATGTGGGGATTGTTGCCGACGCTGTTGAAAATCCTCGTGGCCAATATCGATGCCGTTGCCATTACCTGGTATCGGCTTGTTTTGGCCTTCGCCATTCTGTTTGTTTTTTTGGCAATAAAACGTCAATTACCAAACTTTCGGCAGCTAAACGTACGATACCTCACGCTTTTGATGGTCGTCTGTGTTGGCCTGTGCGTAAACTACATCACCTATATCTGGGGTATTCAAATCGTTGGTCCGGGACCGGCCCAAGTCATCATCCAAACCAATGTGGTCCTGGTCATTCTTGGCGGTGTCTTTATCTACGGTGAAGGTTTCACCAAAATCCAGACTCTGGGATTGATGGGAATCATCACCGGACTGGTGATGTTTTTTCATAGCCGACTGATTGAGATTTTCTCGTCGATTTCCGAATATTCCCTTGGTGTTGGGTGGTTGCTCCTGTCCGCAACTGCATTGGCAGTTTACGTACTTGCCCAGAAACAATTGCTGGTAAAATTCAATTCTCTTCAAATTTCGATGGTTGTATTCGGCACCGGAGCGGCAATATTGTTTCCGGTCGCCATCGGGGCCGTTGTTCAAATCGCCCATCTGGATTGGACGAATATTGCATTGCTGCTGCTGTGTGTCGGGACAACATTGGGCGCCTTTGGAAGTTTTGCTGAGGCACTGCAGCATTGGGAAGCCACCAAAATCACCGCTGTCTTGTCGACGGGGCCATTGATTGCGCTGGCTATTGCCGAGTTCACGGTTTGGCTTTTTCCTGGAATATTTGAAATTGACCCAATCTCAAGTCTCAGCATGGTCGGTGCCATTGTCGTTGTTGTGGGGTCGTATCTGGTCGCCCGAAAACGAGATTGACTCTCAGCACCTCAACTGTCGCAACGCAAAGAATATCTCTACTCATGAATTTTGGTTATGGGAGAGGCATCATTCGTGACTAGTTCTTATGCCTTTACTGCATTATCCAAAATGCAGTTGGAATTGATGCCGGATGGATCCTATGCCCCGCAAACGGCCAAACATTGTTTGGTACTGCACTGATCAACAGCGCTACGACACCATTCGTGCGCTTGGTAATCAACACATCAACACGCCGAATATTGACCAGTTTGTTGAAGGCGGCACGGCGTTTACCAATGCCTATATCCAGAGCCCGATCTGCACCCCGAGCCGTGCGTCTTTCATGACCGGACGGTATCCTGCCAGCAATCACGTTCACCGCAACGGCAATTCTCACTTTCCTGACCATGAGGTGCTTGTCACCAAATTGCTTACCGATGCAGGCTATAATTGCGGGCTGATTGGTAAACTGCATTTGGCAAGCGCCGCCTCCGGCTCTGAAAAACGCACCGATGATGGCTACGGTCTGTTTGAGTGGAGCCATCATCCCATGCCGACGCTGGATCCGGAGTTTCACGCTTATCACCGCTGGCTTAGAGATGAAAAAGGCGTCGATCCGGTGGAACTCTATTCATCGGTCAACAGTTTTTGCTGCGACGGAGTGCCTGCCGAACTGCACCAATCGACCTGGTGCACCGAAATGGCCATTCGGTTCATTGACGAGCAAGGCGACCAACCCTGGATGCTGTCGATGAATCCCTTCGATCCGCATCCGCCCTTCGATCCGCCGAAGGAATTTCGTGACCGCTACGATCCCGACAAATTGCCGGGGCCGCTATTTCAGAAATCCGATCTGGAACGGCAAAAAATGTTTCGCAACATTTGTCAGCAATCGGTTCACGCCGTTGACCCCAATGGAGTTAACGCGGATCCGGCTGAAGGAGAACGGCAGGAAAATACGGCAACCCGCCCCCCCGATAATTTCAATGGCCGTGAGGTCATCGCCGCCTATTACGCCATGATTGAACTGGTCGACGAGCAATTTGGTCGTTTGGTTGATCACCTCTCAAATTTGGGTGAATTGGAAAACACTATCATCGTCTTTCACTCCGACCACGGCGAACTGCTCGGCGACCATGGGCTGCTTTACAAAGGCTGCAGATTCTTTGAAGGTTTGGTCCATGTACCGCTGATGTTTAGTTGGAAGGGCCAGTATCAGGCCGGCCTGAGAAGCGACGCCCTGGTTGAACTGGTCGACATCGCGCCCACACTGCTGGAAGCGGCAGGCGTGGAAATACCTTATTACATGCAGGGAAAATCCCTGCACAAGATGCTGTTGGGCAAAGCCGATCCCGGCCATCACAAGGACAGCGTCGTATGTGAATTCAACGACGCATTGGGATCGGCGGAAGAATCCGTTCCGACCCATGCGACCATGAATTTCGATGGCCGCTATAAGTCGATCGTCTATCACGGCCATGATCTGGGCGAAATTTTCGATCTTCAGGAAGACCCCGGCGAATTTCACAACCTGTGGCACGAACCGGGCAATCAGGACTTGAAACTGGAACTGCTTCACAAACATCTCGATGCGGTAATGGCAACGAGTTCGCCCGGCATAGAACGCGTGGGCAGATTTTAAGGGCAATAAAGCAAAAAACCGAAATACGATTAAACAGGGAGAGAGAGAAATGAAACTAACGGCAAAAATCACGATGGTCGCCGCATTTGCGGCGTTCCTCAATAGCTCCGGAGCAGCACTGGCAGATGATGTCTGCCCCAAACGTGGCGGAATTCTTAAAACCGTAGACATGCATTATAAATCAGTCGACCCGACCCAACGCGCCAACCCGGTCTACCAAATGCGACTGGTCTATGACGCCTTGCTGGACGTCAATTACGACCTCAGCATCGCACCAGGTCTTGCTGAAGCCATGCCGACACAAGTGAACGACACCACCTTCGTCTTCAAACTGCGCAAGGGTGTGAAGTTCCACGATGGCACCGATTTCAATGCGCAAGCAGTGAAATACAATACCGACCGGTTGATCAAGGGCGAAGTCAAGTCACCCTATACCGGCACCTGGAAACGGTTCCTCAGTGCCATAACCGTGGTCGACGACCATACCGTCAAATTCGAATTCAAGGAAAAATGGCCTTCCTTCCTGTGGGAAGCCGCGACATCTCTTCGGTTTGGCTCACCGGCAAAGATCGAGGAACTGGGTAAGAGTTACGGCATTAAGGGGGCTGCAGGCACCGGACCGTTCATGTTTAAGTCGTTCAAAGCCAAAAAATCGCTGACACTGGAGCGCAACCCAAACTACTACCGCACCGGCGAACCCTGCCTGGATGGCTATCAGGCACGAACGATCAAGTCCGGCAGCGTCCGCATTCTGTCGGTCAAGAAGGGCGACCTGGACGTCATCAACACGTTCCCTGAATCGCAATTCCCTCAGTTTGAAGGTGTAACCAATGTGTCTGTGCAGGAAGGCAAGGCGTCGACCCTGACCATTCTGCCACTGAACACCAAACATCCCGCCCTGGCTGACAAACGCGTGCGCCAGGCGATCCAACTGGCCGTCAACGGACGCGTTCTCATCGACAATGTCTATGGCGGTGCGGGCGAAGAGATCGAGTCGATCTTCCCGCCATGGCATCCCGGTTTTGAAAAAGCAGAAGATCTGTCCGGAATTCGTCAGGACGTCGAAAAGGCTAAAAAACTGCTGGCAGATGCGGGCTATGGCCCCGGTGGCAAGAAGCTGACATTGAACATGGAAACCGGTTCAGGTGGCGCGCATGTTCAGCGCGGTGTGCTGATCCAGGCCCAGATGAAAGCAATCGGCATCGATCTGAATGTGCAAAACATCTCCATGGGTCAGGCCCTGTCGAATATGTATTCAGGCAATTACCACATGATCCTGTGGCAAATGCTGGGCGGTCCCAACATGAAGGACTATGCCTGGAACCTGTTTTCCTCCGATGGCACAGGCAACTACACCTACTATAACAAGGACGGTGGTTACCAGAATGCGCGCGCCAACGAACTCGCCAATGAGATCGTCAAAACGGAAGACCCCGATGCGGTTCGTGCCCAGATCAAGGAACTGCAATCGCTCGTCTTTGAAGACGTGCCCTATATTTTCCTCAACTACCGCAACCACAGAACTGCCCGCCAGTCTTACGTGATGAATTTCGAGACCGGCAAACTGAAAGGTCGTGAAGATCTGCGTCGGGTGTGGCTCGACAAATAACGACCAACGCTTCCGCCCATTTCTCCCAAATGGGCGGGAGCACCTGCCCCACCGGTGCGCTTGACGGCGGCTTGTTTTCCACTTGATGATACGGTCTGAACCATGTTGACAACCGTCATCCTTCGCCGCTTGCTGTTTTCCTTCCCGACGATCCTCGGGGTGGCAACTCTCGCCTTTCTGCTGGGGCATATGTCACCTGGCGACCCGGCCATCGCTGCGATGGGGCTGGACCTTGATGGCGAATCAATGATCGATCCGGACGAATTGGCTCGGGTTCGCGAAGAACTGGGTCTCAACAAACCGTTGATCGTTCAGTATCTACAATGGATCGGGAATGCGCTGCAGGGCGATTTCGGCACGTCCTACGTCAGCAGCACCGAAGTCTCTGAAATGGTGTTTGAAGCATTGCCGACCACCATGCTTTTGCTGGTGCTGACTATGTCCACCGCCATAATATCCGGCATGGCCCTGGGCATCGTGTCTGCGGTATTTCGTGGCCGCAGCATGGATTATGTGGCGCGGATGATCGCCATTATCGGTGTCAGCACGCCGACCTTCTGGTTTGCACTCGTACTGATGCTGACATTTGCCTTTGCAATTCCGATATTTCCGATGAACGGGCCGGTATCGGAGCATGGGCTGATCGCCATGGCGCTGCCCACTTTGGCAATTGCCTTGCACCCAGCGGCGCTGATTGCCCGCATGACCCGCTCCAGCATGCTTGAGGTTCTTTCTCAAGACATGATCCGAACTGCCGCCGCGAAAGGCCTAGGGAAATGGCGCGTGTTCATGGTCCATGGACTACGCAACGCTATTAACCCGGTGATCACGGTCATTGGATTTCAATTTGCCAACCTGATGGGCGGCGCTGTTGCAGTTGAATTCATCTTTTCATTGCCCGGACTGGGTAGTCTGCTGATCGAGGGAATTTACGAGAAGGACATTCTTCTTATTCAAGGGGCGGTGCTGGTTATCGGCGTGGCTTTCGCCTTGTCCAACTTGATCGTTGACCTGCTCTATATGGTCATCGACCCGAGGATACGCGTATGACCGTAACGCCATCTCCATCGATGATTGAAGGCTCGGCGAGCAAAAACGGTTGGACGCTGTTTAAAGAGAGTTTCCAGCACTTTCTGGCCAGCAGACTGAACCGCTTCAGCTTCGGTTTGACGGTCTGCCTGCTGTTGCTGATCGTCATTGCCCCATTTATTGCGATTTACCCGTATGACGAAGTCAACCCGGCGCTTGGCCTGTCTCCGCCAAGTTGGGCCCACCCGATGGGGACAGATCAGGCCGGTCGCGATGTGTTTTCGCGGGTCATTTATGGTGCGCGCACGTCGCTGTCCATTGGCCTGGTTACCGTGTTGTTCGGTCTCCTGACCGGCGTGACTATCGGTGCCGTGTCTGGATATCTGGGCGGCTGGGTTGACGAAATCATTATGCGCATTGTGGAAATTTTCATGTCGATCCCGGGGATCGTTATCGCACTGGCGCTGGTCAGCGTGCTTGGCCCAAGCCTGCCTTCCATCGTGCTGGCACTATCGATACGCCGGATAACCCAATTCGCCCGCGTCGCCCGCGGGTCGGTTCTCAGTGTCAAATCGGAAGATTATGTCACTGCTTGCCATGCAATAGGGATGAGCAATTTGCGCATCATCTTCGTGCATATCCTGCCCAACTGCATTGGCCCAATTATCGTTCTGGCCTCTGTACTGCTGGGCAATGTGATCCTGACGGAATCGACCCTCAGTTTCTTGGGAATGGGCATTCAAGAGCCGACCCCTAGCTGGGGCACAATGATCGCAAAAGGCAACGAATACCTAACTTTCGCCCCCTGGATTTCGGTTTTTCCGGGGCTTTTTCTTTTTCTTACAATGATCGCCTTCAATCTACTGGGCGATGGTCTGCGTGATCATCTCGATCCGCGCGGCGGCAGTGTTGTCTAGAGGAGCACCAATGACCAGGAAACCCAACATTTTGCTGATAACGTCCGACCAGCACAGGGGCGATTGCTTCGGGTTTGAAGGCCGCAAAGTCAAAACTCCGCACCTTGACCGGATGGCGCGCGAAGGCACGCGGTTTTCCAACTGCATCACGCCCAACGCGGTATGCCAACCCTCCCGCGCTTCCATTCTGACGGGGCTCTTTCCCTGCACCCACGGTGTCAGCGACAACGGTATCGACCTGGAGACACCGCTGGGTGAACTGGGGTTTGCACGAACGCTGGAACGGGCCGGTTACAACAGTGCCTTTGTCGGCAAGACTCACTTCTCCACCCACCACACATTTGAACCAACCGGCACGCCTGAGGATAAATCCACCATTCCCGACCTGCCGGAAGACTGGATGGGGCCTTATATGGGCTTTGATCATATGGAGACAATGATCCTGGGGCACTATACCCATGGCCGCCCGGCACCTCCCCCCGACACGCTGCATTATGAAAAGTGGCTGTATGCCGATGGTCGCGGACCGGAAAAAATGGCCCTCTGGGACACCCACCTGCCGCCGGATGTTGGAGCGCCACAAACGTGGAATTCCGCGCTGCCCTCCGCCTGGCACCATTCCACCTGGGTCGGCAATCAAACGATCCGCTATCTGGAAAACCACAAGGACGAAAACTTCGTCATGTGGACGTCGTTCCCCGATCCCCATACGCCCTTTGATTGCCCTGAACCCTGGTGCTATGCGCACCATCCCGACGAGGTCGACGTACCCCATCACATGGAACGCGATCTGGACCGGCGACCCTGGTGGCATGCGGCCAGCCTTGAGGGAACGCCGCAGATTGAGGACGCAGTGTTGCGAAAACATCGCGCCACATATTCGCGAGTTGAGCCCCCAAACGAACATCGGTTGCGGCACACCATCGCCAATTATTACGGCATGATCTCGCTGATCGACCACAATGTGGGTCGTATCCTGACCGTGCTGGATGAACTGGGGCTATCGGACAATACAATCGTTATCTTCACCGCCGATCATGGCGAATGGCTTGGTGATCACGGCTTGTTGCTGAAAGGACCGATGCTCTATGATGGCCTGCTGCGGGTTGGCTGCATTGCGCGCGGCCCGGGAATCAAGCAGCAACAGGTCGTTGACGAGCCTATCTCCACCGTGGATCTGGCACCCACATTCCACGACTATTCCGGCATCTCTCCAGAATTGCTGCAGCACGGTAAAAGCCTGCGGCCGTTGCTGGAAGGCAAATCCGAGCCAAGGGATTTCGCCCGCAGCGAATGGGATTTGCGGCCATCTCGCAACGGCGTCAAATTGAATTTGCGCACTGTTCGGACCAAAACCGCGAAATTGACACTGGAGGAAATTTCTGGCGCCGGCGAAATGTATAACCTGCAGGATGACCCGCATGAAATGGACAATCTGTTCGACGATTCCGGTTACACAGCGTTGCGAAACGAACTTACCGATATGATCCGTTCGCGACCCGATGACATGATCGAACCGAAAACCCCCGTTGGCATGGCCTGATCGCTGACCATGAAACCTGTCCTTGAATTAAAGAACCTGCAGACCCAGTTTGAAACCCGCTCGGGAATTGTGCGGGCCGTCGATGGCGTGAGTTATCATGTCAATCACGGAGAAACGCTGGGTGTCGTGGGGGAATCGGGTTGCGGAAAGAGCGTTACTTCCCTTTCGGTTCTGCGACTAATTCCCAACCCGCCCGGCAAAATTGTCGGCGGGTCGGTGATGTTCGAAGGCGAAGATCTGACCCAGGTACCAGACCACCTCATCCGAAACATACGCGGCAAAGAAATCTCGATGATTTTTCAAGAGCCGATGACCTCCCTGAACCCAATGATGACCGTCGGCAATCAGATCAGCGAACCCTTGATCCGCCATCTTGGGTTGAGCAAGAAAGACGCGTTGGACCGCGCCCGCGAGATGCTTGATCTGGTGCAGATTCCAGATTCAAAATCCTGGTTGAGCGGCTATCCGCATCAGATGTCCGGCGGAATGCGTCAACGGGTTATGATTGCCATGGCGCTCGCTTGTGACCCCAAAGTTCTCATCGCTGATGAGCCGACAACCGCACTCGACGTTACGATTCAGGGCCAAATCCTCATACTGATCAAGGAATTACAGGAAAAACTGGGAACTGCAGTCATCATGATCACACACGACCTGGGTGTCGTGGCGGAAGTCGCTGACCGGGTGGTTGTGATGTATGCGGGGCGCAAGGTTGAGGAAGCCGACATCCACACACTGTTTGAACGGCCCCGTCATCCCTACACGGTCAGGTTGATGACCGCCATTCCAAGACTTGACCGCATTGCTGCTGCCAATGGAGCCCCTGAGCGATTGACAGAGATACCAGGCACAGTTCCGTTGTTGTCTGAATTGCGGTCAGGATGCGCGTTTTTCGACCGATGCGCCTTTGCGTCGGAGCAGTGCGGCAAGGAGGCCCCTGTTCTGGAGGAAAAGAGCAGGGGCCATTGGGCTGCCTGCTGGAATGAGGCACCATTTCAATGACAGTTTCGAGCAATTCCGATGCCCCACTATTGCAGGTCAATGAGCTGAAAACTCACTTCCCCATTCGAAAGGGCGTGTTTTCGCGCATAGGAGGGTATGTTCAAGCCGTAGACGGCGTGTCGCTGACCATAAATCAAGGGGAAACACTGGGTCTGGTGGGCGAAAGCGGCTCAGGAAAATCAACCTTCGGCAAAAGTGTGATGCGCCTTGTGGAGCCAACCTCGGGCGAGGTCAGGATCGACGGTGTAGACATAACAAAATCAAGCAGATCTGAAATGTTCAACCACCGGCGGAAGGTGCAGATGGTGTTTCAGGATCCGTACTCCTCTTTGAATCCACGTATTCCGGTGGGCCGCATTGTTGCAGAAGCTATCCGCCTCCACGGCATTGCCTCAGGCCGGGAAGCCGAGGACATGGTGGTTGATATATTCCGTCGGGTCGGGTTGCAGCCGTCGCAAACGCGCAATTACGCCAACGAGTTTTCCGGGGGACAGCGCCAGCGCATCGGCATCGCCCGCGCCCTGGCCCTCAGCCCCAAGCTGATCATAGCAGATGAACCGGTTTCCGCCCTCGACGTTTCTGTACAAGCGCAGGTCATCAACCTGTTCTCCGACCTGCAAAAGGATCTGGGGCTTTCCTACCTTTTCATCGCCCACGATCTGGCGGTTGTGGCGCAGATCAGCCATCGCATTGCAGTGATGTATCTGGGGCGCATCGTGGAAGTCGCTGAGCGCCATGAATTGTTCAAAAATCCACGGCATCCCTACACGAAAGCATTGGTTGCTGCGATTCCAACGCCCAACCCCAAGATTAAGCCCTCCGCGGACCGGGCATTAAAAGGCGATATTCCCAGCCCCAGCAATCCACCTGCCGGATGCCGATTTCACACAAGATGTCCGCTGGCTGAGCCCCGTTGCAAGCAGGAAGTCCCTCAACTCAAAATATCCAGTTCAGGACACGCCGTGGCCTGCCATCTGGCCTAGGGGCAGCTGCTTGGCAGTGTCATTTGACCAGCCAATTATCTTCCGCCTTTGTTTCCCAACGATATTTGTCAGCAGGTTTCACGCCCTGTGCCCAGGCCTTCAAAATGGCCTTTTCACCATTTCTGGATTTGATTGTGCTGTCGATTTCGTCGGGATTCCAACCGGTCAAAATCTTTTCCAACAGTTCAGCCACCACGTCCTGACAGTCCGGATCATCGATCAGGTTGTCCATCTCGTCGGGATCGGCCTCCAGGTCAAACAGCTGATGCGGGCAATTGTGATAGTAGTTAAACTTCCATTTGCCGCATCTCACCATACGCGATTGCAAAACCCTGCCACCGGACCATGCCAGCAATCCATCAGTGCAATATTCAGAATAGGTTTCATTGTGCCAATCCGCATCTTCGTCGATTGCGAGCGGCAATAGGCTTTGCCCATCGGCATTTGGCAATTGTGGACCCTGTCCGGCATCAACGATTGTGGCGGAAAGGTCTACCAGATTGACCACTTGCGACCGACACTCGCCTTCGGGAATGTGCCCCGTCCACTTCATGATCAGCGGCACTTTCACCGATTCCTCATAGAAGGTTTGCTTCCACCAAAGATCGCGCTCACCGAGTTGATCACCATGGTCGGAGGCGTAGATGATAAGCGTGTTCTCGTCCAAGCCGAGTTCTTCAAGTTTGGACAATACTTTGCCAATCTCGATATCGATCGTCTCCACCAAGGCGTAATAGGCAGTGCGAGCGCGGATTTCGTCTTCGACACTGATGTCGTTCAGCCCGGTTTGTTGGCGCCACCAGGCCAGATATGTGCCCTCCCCTTCGTCGGCTCGCGGCAATCTTGGGGGCGCGATTTTGCCTTCGTAACGGGCATAGATTTCCGGATCAGCCACATAGGGCTGGTGCGGCAGCATGTATCCCACATTGAGCGAAAATGGCGTTTCATCGCCTGACTGTCGGGACGCCGCAATCTCGTCCAACCGCTCAAGCGTGCGTCTTGTGACTTCCCGGTCAACCAGTTCATAACTCATCTGCCCGGGGCCAGAGTTCACCAGGCTTTCACGAAATGGCCGTTGCGCCTTGTCCAAAACCCCCATGGAATAGGGAGTGCCACCGTACCAATCGGTGATGTGATCACCAATGTCACGCTCCGCAAAACCGTGAATCTGATCCGGTCCGATAGCGTGCATGCGTCCAACCAGAATCGGATGATAGCCAGCCGCACCCAGCGCGTGGGCGGTGGTGGGAATATCCGAGGCCAGGCTGTCGCTGTTCGCCCAGCATTGCTGTTTGTACGGATATTGCCCGGTCAAAAGTGACATCCGCGCGGGCACACAGATCGGCGAGGCCGTATAGGCGTTGGAAAACCTGACCCCCTGGCTGGCTAGCCGGTCCATATTCGGTGTGCGAACAATCTGATCGCCGTAACAGCCCAATATGTTGAAGGCGTGCTGGTCGGATAATATGAATAGGATATTGGGGCGGGTGGCGGCCAATTGGTGCGATCCTTTTAAAACGGTGTCATCTGCATCATTCCACGGGGAGACCTGTCAAACAATTCACCCCTGTGCCCGGATCGATAACCAACGGTAATGGCACTACCACATCAGTTCGACGGCAGGGGCATTACAGTGCCGGCATTAATCATTTCTGCGCTCACCTGTTTGAGTTCCTCGATCAGCAAAAGGGCGGCGGGGGACAATACGCTATCTCGACGTGTTGTGATGCCGACGGTGCGGGTTAGGGTGATTTCCTCAATCGGAAGAGCCGCCAGACCTGTTTCATCGGAATTTCCGATGACCCGTGTTGGATGCCACCCGATCAGATCGCTTCGACGAAGGGCCTGAATGGCAAACACCGTGGAGTTGGTTTCGATGACCGGAATCGGAGCCAACAGATTTCGCTTTAGATAAAATGCATCCAGATGCCGCCGACCCAGATTTTCGCTTTTGGGAAGAATCCAGTCATAGGCCTGGCAGTCCTCTATCGTCAGCGAAGATATCTCCAACAATGAATGCCCCACACGCACCGTTGGATGGGTCTTGTCGACATAGAGTGCTTCGCAGACAATATCGGGATTTGTATTGGTTGTCGGGATCATCGACAGGGCAAGATCCAACAACCCGTTTTGCAGATCAGGTATAAGATCATCGTAAAGCTCTCCAACAAGTTCCAATGTCACGTCAGGATGACGCCGTAGCAGGCGCATTGCAGCTTCCGGCATCAGTTCAATGCGCATCGACGAACCTGCTCCAACAATCACCCGGCCCGAATTGCCATCCTTCAGGGACGCTATTGCATCCTTTGCACGATTTATTTCTCCGCTTATCAGATTGGCATGCGCCGCCAACGCGTCTCCGAACAAAGTCGGCGCAACGCCGCGCGGCAGTCGCTCCAGAAGTTTCACCCCCAAATCATCCTCCAGACGCTTTACCGCTTTGGAAAGCGCTGGTTGCGAAACATGTAAGATTTCAGCCGCCCGGCCGAAACTTCGGTTCTCCAGAGTGGTCAAAAAATACTGAAGTTGCCGAAGATCCATAATGCATTCCTATTGGTTATGGGAAGCATAGATACTGACACAGCTACTTATGCCATGCCAAACCGGGGACATCATTTAATTCTGGAGAGCCGGAGAAATGTCGGTTGCGACGCCACCTCACAATTTGTCTGCAGATTGAGGATTACATCAAACGTCGAACACGATGCGCAAACCGGTATGTGCGGCAGATGAGTCCGCCCTGACACCTGAGCGAGCGGCTGTTCGGTATCGGGTACAATAGGACCGGTGACACAGGAATGAACCTCCCTTGAGCAGCTTCTCCCCCTCTTTCACCGCCTGTTTATTGCGCAGCTTGGCGTTGCGTTTCAGCGAATTCACCTTGAACGCGTCGGAGCACCATTCCCAAACGTTTCCAACCATGTTGTAGAGGCCCCACGGATTCGGCGCATAGGCATCAACCGGTGCTGTGGCGGCATATCCATCTGCAGCGGTATTGGTGTTTGGAAAATCTCCCTGAAAGATGTTGCACCTGTAAGTTTCTTGCTGATCTTGCGGCTCTTCATCTCCCCAGGGATAGCGTACATCCCCCTGCCCTGCGCGGGCTGCATATTCCCATTCTGCCTCTCTCGGCAGGCGCCCACCCGCCCATTGCGCAAATGCCTGGGCATCGTTCCACGAAATATGGGTGACTGGATGGTCCTCCAGCCCGTCAAGGGTCGAAGAAACGCCTGTGGGATGGTTCCAACACGCACCGTCAACACGAACCCACCACTGCGCATTGGCAACACGGGGAAGCGCATCCGTTGTCTCCAGATGATCGTGAAACACCACAGACCATCCATATTGCTCAGCGTCAGTTTCATATCCAGTGGCGCTAACGAACTGCTCGAACCAAGCGTTGGTTACGGCAAACGGATCGATTTCAAACGCCTGGAGAGAGACCCGCCGTAACGGACTTTCACCGTCCATCGACAGAAGTGGAGAATTCGTTCCTACCAGCCCCCGCCCGGCCGGTAAGGCGATCAGTCTGGACGGCCTGTCTGCACGACTTTGGCTTTGAGGATGGGACGTTTTTTCCGAACTCACAGCTCCGGCTGCCGGTTTATCCCCAGAGGCCCCAGGAATGCAGCACGGTGCTTTGTCATCGTCTGGCTGAATTATATTCATCCTGTTTTATCCCAAAATTACTCAACTAAATCCAGCTATTAGGCCCATTTTTCTGCACAGCAGACATCAGAATCCGCAAGGGAACAGCGAGCGATTCAATTCCAATTCAATATTGGTCTAGACAAAATAACAAGCATAATCTAAATTGGTTGGGCCAATTATTCAGATGCCCCTGGGAGGGAAAAATCATGACAAAGATGAACAAACGGACTTTAGCGACAGGAGTTGGAGCATGTGCGCTGCTGCTCGGATCGAGTTTCGGATTGACCACATTTGCTGGAAAAACCGACGCGCACGCAGCCGATTTTCCGAGCAAGCCGATTGAAGTGGTTGTTCCCTTCAAGCCGGGTGGCAGAACCGACACGGTGGCCCGATTGCTGGGTAAGAAAATTCAGGAAAAAGGTTGGCTTTCCCAACCGTTTGTTATTGTCAATGCCGCTGGCGGTGGTGGCGCCAATGCTGTCAGTCGTATGAAACGCGGCGACACAGACGGCCACACGGCGGTGCACTGGCATCACCAAATGCTCATTTCAATCGCCATGGGCCTGGGCAATTACGATCTCTCTGCATTCCGTTCACTCGGCTATACTGGTGGTGGTAGCCCTGTTTGGGCAGTTCGCGCCGATTCACCGTTCAACTCCCTTGAGGATGTGGTCAACCACCTGAAGAAAGAGCCGCGCTCGCTGGTTGAGGCCGTGGGCATTGGGTCAATTCCCCACTTCGTCGGCGCCATGCTGTCCAAACAGGGAGGATTTGAAACCCGCTATGTGACCGCAAACAGCGGTGCAGATCGCTTGCGCCTGCTGCTGGGTGGCACTGCCGATATCGCATTGTTTGCGGCGTCGGAATACACCGCTCAGGGCAAGGGCCTCAAAGCGCTGGTCTATTTCGGTAAGGAGCGGTTGCCTAATCTTCCAGATCTGCCGACCGCGCTGGAACTTGGCTATGATGTTTCATGGGCCAATCCAAACTGGTGGCTTGTCCCTGCCGGCACGCCAGATGCCGAGGCAGATGCCATCTCAGCAGCGTTGGAGAAAGCCATCGCCGATCCTGATATCATCAAGTATTTCAAGGCAAATACGTTGCAACCTTATTGGGTTCCCGGGGCTGCCGCGATGGAAGACGCAAAAAAGCAGCTTTCATCTTTGAAACCTATCGCGGAAACCATCAACTAATCTGGTTCCTCCCGCCGGTCATCGATCACGCCATCGCACTAATTGTCGCCTAAGGCGCGGTGGCCGGCATTCAAAACTTCGAAAATTCGCTCGCGCAGGAGTGCAGAAATGCCGGTCTCTCAGCAAAAAGCATTGATGCGCGACGTCTATCTGGCCATCGGCTCACTTCTCCTGGCCGGATTGCTGTTTTACGGCGCAATGGGGCTGCCTGCACCGCGGTTTGAACCCATGGGTTCAGCCGCGCTTCCCCGAATACTGGGCGGATTGATTGTCTTGCTGGCACTGATGCTGTTGTTCAATGTCTGGCGTAAACTGCGGGCTGCAGGCGTCCCAATTTCTGAAGCAAAATCGTCGGCTGATGTGCAGGGTTTAGCCAAAATTCGCCCGCTCGGTGTCCCGGCCTGCCTGGCTTTATATGTTGGTGCGCTTGACTTTCTGCAGGCACCATTTGTGATTTCAACGGTCGTGCTTGTGGTTGTTCTCGGCATGCTGCTGTCAAAACCAACGCTGCGCACCGCAATTATCTTCACACTGTTTGGGGTGGTGATTTCAGTTTCCATCAATCTGGTCTTTACGCATTTTCTGTTTGTGGATCTGGACTGAACCATGTGGGAAGCTTTTCAAACGCTGTTTCAGGTCGACAATCTGTTCTTTTTGTTTGTCGGAACTTCTGTCGGCATCGTGGTCGGAGCAATTCCCGGCCTGACCGCTTCGATGCTCATCGCGCTGACCCTGCCGCTGACCTTTCACATGATGCCGGTCAACGCGGTTACGCTTTTGATCGGCGAGTATGTTGGTGGAATTTCCGGAGGTCTGATTACCGCCATCCTTTTGCGGATGCCAGGCACACCGGCCTCCATTGTCACAACATTCGACGGCTATCCAATGGCCATGAACGGCCAGCCGCAGCGCGCGCTAGCTCTGGGCATCATGGCCTCGGTTGTGGGGGGCATCATATCCTGGTTTTTCCTTGCCGGCATGTCACCGCTGCTCGCCAAGTTTGCCCTGCAGTTCGGACCCTGGGAGTATTTCGGTCTGGTGATGATGGCGCTGGTCATGTTGGCCGCGCTGACCCAGGGTTCTGTGATCAAAGGACTTCTGGGAGCAGTATTGGGCATGGCGTTTGCCCTGCCGGGAATTGATTCAACCACCGGTCGGGGACGACTGACATTTGAAATTGACTCACTGCTTTCAGGATTTGGTCTTTTGCCGGTCCTGATCGGGGCCTTTGCAATCAGCCAGATCCTGAAGGAGACGGCAGCCCCCATCGCGCCGGGTCCGGGATTCAAACTGCCGAAGGGAAAGCTTCCGGTTTATTGGAAGGACGCGCGCAATCACGGTGCCAACATGGCCCGTTCCGGTGTCATCGGTACCTGGATTGGTCTATTGCCCGGTATCGGTGGCAACATCGCCGCGCTGGTTTCCTATACAACGACGCGGCAGCTATCCAAGGAACCGGAAAAATTTGGCAGCGGGCATGAGCCCGGTGTGGTCTCGGGTGAGACCGCCAACAACGCATCGATTGGTGGAGCACTAATACCTTTGATCACCATGGGCATACCCGGCTCGGTTACCGAAGCCATTCTCATAGGTGCTTTGACAATTCATTCACTGCAACCCGGCCCTTTGCTGTTCCAGAACGCCCCGGAAATCGCCTATGGCATCATCGCGGCTTATCTGGTGGCGAATTTATTGATGCTGGCGCTGATGTGGAGCACGGTGCGTTACATCGCCATGATTACCCAATTGCCTCGCCCTGGCCTGTTAACTGGCATTTTGGTGTTCTGTGTGGTCGGCTCTTACGCTGTCAACAACAGCTATACAGACGTTTGGGTAATGCTTGCATTTGGTGCGATTGGACTGGGTCTGGAAAAATGCGGGGTGCCGTTGGGTCCGTTTGTCATTGGCTTTGTGCTGAGTCCCATTTGTGAAGAAAAACTGCGTGCGGCGCTGATGATGTCGGACGGCAATGTTGCAGATGTGCTGACCAGACCCTATGCGCTTTTGTTTCTTGCTGTTGCCCTGCTTACATTGTGCCTGCCGCTCTTTGCGTCAGGAAAGAAGGCCGGGCTCGCCCCACCTTCTGAAGAGGGAAAAGCATGATGAACAATATTCTCGACCTGCCCGGTTCTGGCGAGCGACGCTATCTTCAGATTGCCAAGAATCTGGCGGGACATATCGACAGCGGGACCTATCCAATGGGAACCAAACTGCCTCCCGAGCGGGAGCTGGCGGCATCCCTTGAGGTCAGCCGAACCACAGTTCGTGAGGCATTGCTGGCTCTGGAACTGATGCGCTATGTGGAAATTCGCCTGGGTTCAGGGGTCTTCGTCTTGCCCAAGAGCGATCGACAATCATCTGAGGCCGAGACTGTTCTGGCCGACGAAGTGGGACCCTTTGAAATTGTTGAAATGCGCCGTGTGCTTGAAGGCGGCGTCGCTGCCAAAGCAGCTGAACGCATAAGTGACAGCGAATTGGACCGTCTGACCCAATGCCATGAACAAATGGCATCTTGTGTTGATGATATCCCGGGCTTCGACCGGGCCGACCGGGAGTTTCATGCACTGATTGCAGAAGCTTCAGGGAATTCGCTGATGGAACGCTATGTTCGCGAACTTTGGCAAATGCGTGGTGGTGCTCTTTGGCCGCGCTGGTATGACCAGACCCGCAGCCGCGCCAATCGCCTGCAATCGATTGACGACCATCAACGCATATTGACCGCCCTGCGCCGTCGCTTGCCAGATGTGGCTGGCACCGCAATGCGGGCTCATATCGATATTCTCGCCGACCGGTTTTTTGAACTGGATCTGGACCCCGACGAAGATGTGCACAACGCCAATCCCATCAAGAAGGACAACCGCCAATGAGTGCAAGCACTCCATCTGAAAAAACCGGACATGCCGGAAGCAACGACGACCCGGATCGCCCAGACATCATATTGATCATGACCGACCAGCAGCGCTTCGACACGATCAACGCGCTGGGTGCCAAACACGTGGATACTCCAAATATCGATGCCCTGGTTGAAAGGGGCGTAAGTTTCAATAATTGCCACATCACGGCACCCAGTTGCGTTCCCTGCCGCGCCAGCGTTTTTTCAGGACAATACCCCCATACCAACGGGGTCACCGCCAATGGCATGGAATGGAGCAAAACATGGGTACCGCGCTTGCAGGACCGGGGTTACCAAACTGTATCGATCGGCAAGATGCACACGATTCCCTATGAGGCACCGGCCGGGTTCGACGAACGCTTCGTGGTTGAAAACAAAGACCGGTATTACGAGGGGCGTTGGTATCTTGACGAATGGGACAAGGCACTGGCCGCCCACGGCTTGAAAAAACAGCAGCGCTCACAATATCGCAAACGCGATGACTATCGCGAAGCTCTGGGTGCCTTCACCTGGGAGCTACCCGAACATCTTCACTCCGATGTCTTTGTCGGAGGCATGGCCCGTTGGTATCTGGAAACCAAGCCGGTCGAAAAACCGCTGTTCATGGTGATCGGCTTTCCGGGGCCTCATCCACCCTATGACCCGACCCCGGAATATGCCGAGCGATATATGGATCGTGACATTCCACTGCCGAATGTCACGGCCGAAGAACTCGAACAACTGCCGCCCCCGTTCAAGGTGAAGCGCACCCATGATGTGGAGGTTGATCACGATTCTGTTGCATGGAGCCTTGACCCAACGGACGAGCAATTACACCGTATGCGCGCATTCTATTGCGCCAATGTGGAAATGATCGACCGGGAAGTTGGACTGATTATCGACGGCCTGAAAGATGCCGGCCGCTACGACAACTCAATCATCGTATTCTGTTCCGATCATGGAGATTGTCTGGGAGATCACGGGCTCAGTCAGAAATGGGCGCCCTATGATGAGATCACCCGCGTGCCCCTGATCATCAGCGCCCCTGAAAGGTTTAAAGGCGGGCGCGTGGTCGACGAAATGGTGCAATTGTTTGATCTTGGACCAAGCATTCTGGAATGGGCCGGAGCAGAACTGGACGAAACCCACGAGGCAATTTCGCTGAATGATGCATTGCTCGGCGACCCATTTGCGGGGCGTGAGCATGTCTTTTGTGAGCAGAGCGGAGACGTCAATTTCACCGGTGCCAAATACATGACCATGGTGCGCTCCAAAACGCACAAACTGGTACATTTCATGGATCATGAATTTGGCCAGCTGTTCGATCTGACATCTGAAAAGGGTGAAACCGAAAACCTCTGGGATGATCCGGACAAGGCTGAAGTCAAGCAGGAACTGCTGGATGTTCTGCGCGAATGGCACATCTCCAGCGCCTACAACACCCGCGCCGCCCGTCGCGCCATGGTCAATTAGGAGGAGACGACCATTACTTTCGGCATCACCGTTTTACCGGAATGGGCTCAGGCCGAGGGCATTGAACCGCTGCTTGATCGATTGCAGGCGGCCCATGTGACAGATATCGCCACAAGCCCCTATGTCATGGAGCCGTCCGACGAAGGAACGCGGGAGCCTCCCGCCGACGCCGAATCAGGCAAGGTGCGGTTGCTTGATCGGGAGCTTTGGGGACGGCGCGAGATAAAAGTGCGAACCGCGCCAAGCTTCACGCCCGACAAATCGCTTTATGCAAACACAACCTATCAGCCACCGGAGCCTGATGGCCTGACCCAGCGCGAAGGCGACACGGTTGCGGCGTTCATATCGGCGGCCAAAAAACGTGGCATGAAGGTCTGGTTTCAGGTTCAGTCGGCAATTCCTCCCGGTTACAGAGTTCAGTTTGGCGGCCCAACCGAAAATGATCGCCCTCTGGGTCCTGACGGTGAAGCGGGCCCTCCGCGGGTTGACGCAAACGCCAGTCTCGCCGCTCCTGATGTCCTTGAATATGGACGGGCCATGATGAAAGATCTGGCCCGCGCCTATCCCGACATTGATGGCATCCGGCTCGACTGGCCCGAGTATCCGCCCTACCACGCCCACGCATTGTTCTTCGATTTCAGCAATCATGCTCTTAAAGTTGCCCGCTCAATGAACATTGATGTGGATCGAATGCGGCTGCATGCCGGTCAGGTACAACACTTGCTCAGCAGCGGTTTGCGCGATGAATTGCTGAGGAATTGCCCTGAGTTGAATGAGGATAATCTGACAAGAGCGCTTGTCCAATATCCCGGTGTGCTCGACCTGATCAGCTTGCGCCGAAAACTTTCTGTTGATCTGTTGACGTCGTTTCGCGCAGCCCTACCCCAAAATATGGCTCTGGTGCCGCAAACTTTTCCACCACCCTTTCAATTATTGTCGGGCTTCGATCTGGCTGGCGCAGCGCAGCTGGTGCAGGGCATTGGCGTCAAGTTCTACACGATGCACTGGCCAATGATTTTGTCGGATTATGCCAAGGCGATGTCGAAGGGGTCTGCCAGGAGCAGCACGATTGCACAGGCCTTGGTTACCGCATTTGGTACCGGAGAAAATCCACCTGTCGATAGCGCGCAATTTCACTATCCCGAGCCAGACGAAATACACACCGCATCGAACGATGCCATCAGGCAAAAATTTACAACCGCGCAAACAGTCGCCGGTGCCTGTCAGATTTACGCGTTCACCCACGCCTATGGACCAATTGATGATGTCATGCGACGCGCCCGCGCCTGTTGGGAAACATCCAACGGCAATATGTGGGTCAATCGCTACGGCTATATGTCGAACGAAAAGATCACCGCGTTTGGTGAGTTGGTGAATCCGGTTTGATTGATTTTAAGCATTCGGCCCGCCACCACGACTGACTGGGATTTCCAAATCGGAACCTCCTGGCAGGGAATGAATCTCCATTTCCGCCCTTGAAACGATAACTCCCAAACCGGGCAAAGACGGAACTTGCAGGTTGCCATCCTGCAAAACGATGGGGGTTTCTATCAGTGCATCATAGATCGGGCTTTCGTTGACCTGCCGCTCGAGGATCAGAAAGTCTGGCAAAATCGCAGCCATCTGCACACTCATCGCGTCAAGCAGCGGTCCGGCCGGATTGTGCAGACTGGTCTTTACCCCGTGAGCAGCCGCCACATCCAAAATCGAGCGGCCCTGTAATATTCCGGTCTGACGCAGGTCCGGCAACATGACATCCAGGCCATCTTTTCCAAGTAAGGACAGAGCGTCATTCATGGTCCAGATATTTTCTCCACCAGCAACCAGAATATCTTTCCCATGGGCAATATCCCGCAGGCGACGCAATTCGACCCCATCTGTGTTTTCGGTGTCCACCAGATCTTCAAGCCAAAACGGATTGAACTCACTCAGCATCGCAATCGCTCGCGTTGCCATTTTCATGTCAAACCGCCAGTGGCAGTCAACCAACAGCCGACACTGATCACCAATTGCAGCCCGCACTGCTGCAACCCGCGCCACTCCTGCCCGCAACAAGTCTTCGTGCTTTTCGATTTCAGTTTGATCCCACCTCAATCCGTCAAACGGAGCCATTTTCACAGCCTGGTACCCGAGCCGTTGAGCAGCCAACGCCGCTTCGGCAAAACCTTGGGGCGACCGGTCGAAAACACCGCGATTGATATTGGCATAGACCGGAACCGAGCGGCGGCGGTTTCCACCCAGCATAACACTCACCGGCAGACCAGCCCGTTGGGCCATGCCAGATAACATGGCCTGCTCGAGTGCTGACAACAGACTGGACATTGAATGGGAAGTTTTGGGAGTGCTAAATCTGGCCAATGCTGGTTCGAATACGACCAATTTTTCACCAGCAGCAACCTTCGAAATGTGGGCGGCATCGGCAACCACGGCGGTTTCATGTCCAAAATAACTTGCTTCCCCAAATCCGATGCTACCATCGGAAAACTCCGCCCGAAGAAAAAGCCATGTCGTTTTTTTCGAGACTGGAACAACGTCCAGATTGACCGTGGCAATCGCAAGCTCATCGGAGTGCAATTCAGGTAAACTTGGCATTGCATCTTCTCCGTTGGGAAGTTGGTGATTTGATGTTGTTTGGAGTATGGACATCAAACATTCTGTGGCGGAATGTAACATCATGGTCGACAACAAGAACAACATCGTGTGGCAATATTTTCTGGCAGCCTGCCAGCACCGCAACATGACCACTGCTGCAGCCGAACTGAACATTTCGCAACCTGCCCTCACTCAGGCGATTGCGCGAATGGAGGATTTGCTTGAGGCCCAACTTTTTGATCGCTCGAAGCGCCCGTTCGTGTTGACCCCCTATGGAGAGGTTGTCCGTGCTCATGCGCTGAACATGGAACGCAGCACCGCCGACATGAAAAAACAACTGAACGCCATGCGGCAGGGTATCGGTGGCAGTTTGCGTTTTGGTTGCGGACCTGACTGGGTCAATGAAATATTGCCGCTGGCCATATCGCGGATGAACAAAACCGCGCCGGATATTCATTTCGACATGCGCGTCACCCTCAATGATGACCTCCACGCCCTGCTTGATTCCGGTGTTATCGACTTCTTCTTTTCCGCGATCAGCGATGCCTTTATCGGTTCGGACTACGATATCGAGATATTGCTTCGCGACAACATGGTGGTGGTCGCAAGAAGCGATCACCCGCTTTGCAGGCAAGGGCCAATCGATTTGGAAAAAACCACCGAAGCTCAATGGGTGCTGACCGGTGATGGAACTTACGGAAGACAATTGTTGACACGGTTGTTTCATCAAAATCGCATCGTCATGCCAAAGCCGAGTGTCGAAACAAACTCCGTGCGGGCGATGGTGAATATTGTACGCAGCAGCGACATGCTGGGTTTCATGTCAACAACCCATCGCGCGGGGTATCCTGATATTGTGCAGGTACCCATCAAAACCGCAATGCCACCGAGGGCCGTTGGTGTGACTTGGCGGAGCGACAAACCACTGCTGCCATCTGCCCGCCAATTAGTTGATGAATGCAGTATCGTTGCCCAATCTCTGCAGAAGTGATCTGCGCACCATTCATGGAGCCGCCAGCGCTTTGCTGATATCGCCCTTTGGAGGTTCCGGATAGTGCAGGCCACGTTGTGCTGAAAGGCTCCGATTTTCCGCAGGCGGTAATTCAGGCGGTGTAAATCCATGCAGCTTGCCTTCGCGGACCCATTCCAAATCGATCCCATAGAGGTGATCGATAAGATGTTTTTCCATCCGATTTCGATCGCTTTCAAAGTCGGGAACCTTTGACAGGTCACGCAGTTCTTCGGGATCGGTTTCCATGTCGAACAGTTGGACATGATTGCCGGCGGGATACCAAATCAACTTCATTTTGCCATCGGTCAACATGCGGGTGGCGCCGGTGTCTTCCATGGCTTCAGCGTAAAAATACTTCCGCCTGGTTCCACTGATCATCGACTTTCCCGTGCAACTGTCTGGAACATCAATATTGGCCATTTCCAACAGGGTCGGCATAATATCCTGCATGCCGACAAGGCGATCATCGACGCTGCCCGGCGTTGTGGCTTCGTCGCCTTGCGGCCCCATGATGATCATCGGAACATGTGCAGACCCCCGATACATAAGGCGTTTTGCATAAAGTCCGTTATCTCCCAACATATCCCCGTGATCGCTGGTGAATAAAATGATTGTATCGTCGAGCAGCAGATGCTCTCGCAAAGTGCCAATTACCCGGCGAAGTTGGTGGTCAATCTGAGTGCATTGAGCATGGAATGCGCGGCGCATGTTCTTGATTTTCTCACTGGTCAGTTCGGGCCAATTTCGCCTGACTTTTTGCAACGCCGGGGGCAAGGCATCGGGATCTTCTGCCCAGTCCCCCAGGAGAGGTTCGTCCATGCTGCGCGCCCTATATGCATCCAAATAAGCCGCAATGGGTACGATGGGCGGGTGCGGGAAATTGAACGACAAATGCCAAAATTGCGGTCGCGTCGGATCGCGGCGCTGGATCATCCGGCACATCTGTCGGGACAGCCAATTGGTCGGATGTTGGGCTTCCGACAAATGCCAGGGTCTGAATTCATAACCATTGTTTGACATGCCGTGGGCATAGCCGTTGCCAGCTTCACCATGATCAGCGAGATCGATTTCCCAGTCGTCAGGACCACCCAATTGAGGGCGCCCCTCCTCAAATGAAACCACTTCCTCAAACCCGATGCGGTTCCGCGCCGGGTAAACATGAAGTTTTCCCACCGCTCCGGTTTGATAGCCCGCATTTCGAAATGTTTCGGCCAACAGTGGCAGATCGGGCATCACCAAATCGGGGATAAATACCCGGTCGCCATGAGTGCGCGGATCGGTGCCTGTCATCATCGACCTTCTGGCTGGAATACAGATCGGACATTCAGAAATGCAATTGCTGAATTGAACCCCGTTTCGGGCCAGTTGATCCAATGTTGGGGTGTCAATATCGCGCCTTCCGGCAGAGCCGAGCAGATGACCCGGCCACTGATCCACAGAAACGAACAAAACATTGTTTTTTTGTCATTTATCATGCTCAAACGCCTCGAAGATCGTTGCAAAAAACCAATAATAGTATAATCTAAACCGGCATGAGAAAACAATATAATAAGCTCAGATTATTCTAACATCGTGAGAGGAAATTATGAAAAAACTCCTAGGTATACTCGCTGCTTCAGCTATTGCGTTTACAGGTTCTGCGTCGGCTGCAGGGTGGCCCGAAAAGCCGATTAAACTCGTTGTTCCGTTTAAGGCTGGAGGCACATCAGATCAGGTCGGACGCGTTTTGCAGGCCGGAATTCAGGAAAACAAAATCCTCGACCAGCCGATCACAATCGTCAATGTCGGCGGTCATTTTTCGATTGGCGCGCGCCGGGTTAAAGAGGCAACGCCAGATGGATATGAATTCCTGCTGATCCACATTGCATTGATGGGTGGCGAAGGCACAGGGGCGCTCGACTTCGGCTGGCGTGATTTCAAACCAGTAGCCGGGCTTGGAGAATTCTGCATTGCACCGATGGTGCGCAAGGATTCTGACATTAACTCAATGGAAGAGCTGCTCGCCAAGGCTAAAAACGAACCCGACACGTTGATTTTTGGTGCCAATCTGGGTGCGATCAACCATCTTGCGGGCCTGATGATTCAGGAATCCAATCCAGGGTCAAAATTCCGCTTTGTTCAAATTGGTGGCGGAACGGCAAACTACACGGCGCTGACCGGAGCACAAACCAATACAACCGTATTGTCAGGCGCCGAAGTTGTGCAGTTCACTCAGCTTCCTGATGGCACCGACAACCCGGAATCACAGATCAAACCGCTGGCCTATTCTGGTTCAGAACGGTTTTCAGGCATGCCGGATATTCCCACGCTGAAAGAGCTTGGTTATGACGTTCAGTTCTGCATCAATTCATGGGTGTTTGCTCCCAAGGACGCTCCTGCAGAAGCGGTTGAAGGCATGGCAAATGCGCTTGAAAAATCTGCTCAGACCGACCGCTATAAGGCGTTCATCAAGAAGAAGGGTTTTTCCGACAACTTCCTGAAAGGTGACGCTTTGCAGGCAAGCATGCAGACAACATGGGACGCTATTGAACCCATCGCTAAACTGGCAAAGAAAAAATAACCTTCCTTTGACGACCATCGCCCGGACATGATCTGTCCGGGCGGTTCAACTTTGGCGGCTGAGAGGGGATAGCTTTGCAACGAAACCCGATTACCGAAATTTTGGTCTGCGGATTTATCGCACTGATTTGTTTGGTTTTTTTCATCAATGCATGGAGCTTGCCTCCAGGCACTTTTGAACCTTTGGGTTCGGGTCCGGTGCCGCTCGCAACTGCGGCAATTGTCATCATATGTTGCCTTGTAATCATGATTGGTCAGGCGCGCGCGCTTATTCGAAACGGTCAGGTCGAACGCCAGTTTCGAATGGAATTTATGACGAGATCCCCCTATGGACCGCTGATCACGCTTGGCCTCACCGTAGTCTATGTGGCGGCACTCGATCTGAATGTTGCTTCGTTTGGCGTTATCACCTGTGTCTTTTTGACGATATTAATCGCGGCTCTGGAGAACTTTAAACTCAAAAGTCTGCTCCCGGCCTTCCTTGTTGCCGTCGTCGTCAGCTTCGGCGTCGAATACATGTTCACCAACGTGTTCGTCGTCGATTTACCGGCCTAGGAGCGTATCAATGGATCTTGCAGCGCTCTCTACCGCGATACTACAAATTCTGACACCGTGGTCGTTTTTCATGCTTTTCATCGGCACCCTGCTGGGCATTGTCGTTGGAGCAATTCCGGGTTTGACCGGAGCCATGTTGATCGCTCTGACATTGCCACTGACCTTCTACATGGAGCCCTTCAACGCAGTGGTTTTGCTGATCTCTATGTATGTCGGTGCGATCAGCGGGGGACTGATTACGGCAACCCTGATGCGTATGCCGGGCACTCCGGCGTCGGTGATGACAACGTTCGACGGCTATCCAATGGCCCGAAGTGGACGGCCGGGTCGTGCCCTTGGCCTTGGCATAACGGCATCGTTTGTCGGCGGACTGATCGCCTGGGGTGTCTTGCTGACCGTAACAAAACCGCTGTCCATTCTCGCCACCCGGTTCGGCCCGTTTGAATATTTCACGTTGATCATGATGGCCATGGTGCTGATCGCTTCGGTCAGCGAAGGCTCGATGGTCAAAGGGCTGATATCCGGCCTGCTCGGCATGTTGGTTTCAATGCCCGGCGTCGACCCCGCATCCGGCATGCCGCGTCTGACATTCGACTGGTACCTGCTCAATGGCGGCCTGCAATTATTGCCGGTGTTGATTGGAACATTCGCGGTCAGCCAGATAATAGCCGACACGTTAGATGTTCAAAACAAACCGGAACGAGCGGAGGTGGCAAATGACAGCGTGCTGATGAGCTTCAGCGACTTGAAAAAGAATGCTGTTAACATGATCCGCTCCTCCTTTATCGGCACCGGGATCGGAATTCTGCCGGGCATTGGCGCGTCAATTGGCTCGGTGGCGGCCTATACAACTGCCAAAAACGTGTCGAAGTCGCCGGAGAAATTCGGCACGGGTTCTGAAGAAGGCATCATCGCTTCAGAAGCCGCCAACAATGCCACTGTGGGGGGCGCCCTGATCCCGCTGATCGCAATGGGTATTCCCGGCAGCGTGATCGATGCAATCCTGATCGGGGCGTTGACCATCCATTCAATTCAGCCCGGACCGACGCTGTTTTTGACCAATAACGATATTGTCTGGGCGATGATTGCGACCTGTCTGCTGGCCAATATTTTGATGTTCTTCTTTATGACATCATCGGTCCGTTACATCGCCTCGATGATTTATCTGCCGCGAAGTTTTGTGCTGCCGGTGGTCGCCGTGTTCTGTGTTGTCGGGTCTTACGCCCTCAACAACACAATGTTCGACGTTTGGGTCATGCTATTGTTTGGCGTGATTGGCTTCATGCTTGAACGTGCCAAAATCCCGCTTGGACCGTTCGTGATCGGTTTTGTTCTGGCACCGCTGGCAGAGGAAAAATTGCGCAGCGGTCTGATGATGACAGCCGGTGATATCAGCCCTGTCGTCACTCGCCCCTTCCCGCTGTTTTTCACAATAACTGCAGTCATCTTGCTGATCTGGCCTTTTTGGACAGAGCACAAACGCAAGCGTGCCGGCAAGACGGACTAAAGCTCGGTTTTGAATAGGAGCGATCCCCGCATGGATCAAAATGGCCAACCCCCAATGGGCGGCAAAGTCGTTGTCGCTTTGCTCCTTGTCAACGGCGCTGACACCAGCCGATGACAAAGCTGCGCAAAGTTGAAATTTATCACTACCGGCATTCACTGGCGCATCCATTGACGACCGTGATGGGACCTGTGACCCATCGTCCTGCCATTCTTGTCTGCGTCGAGGACAGCGACGGCAATCGCGGCTGGGGAGAGATCTGGTGTAATTTTCCACCCGATGGAGATTTTCACCGGGCCCGGCTGGCGCTCAACATATTGCCCTCTGCGCTTGGCAGTATCACGCTGGATCGCCCGTTTGAAACATTCGATTGCTTGCGACGGAAATTTCATCGCCTCGCCCTGCAGGCGGGAGAATTCGGACCCGTCGATCAGATTGCTGCCGGGGCAGATATTGCAGTCCACGATCTTGTCTCCCGGCGCAACGGTCTATCATTGTCGGCGCATTTGGGTCGGGCAACAACAAGTGTCGCTGCCTATGCAAGCGGCATTGCTCCTGATCTCCACCAAGAACAAATTGAACGCATGAGAGGATTGGGATATCGCCGGTTTAAACAACGCATCGGTTTTGGACAGGATGATGGGCTGCCCGAATTGGAAGCAGCTGCCGGTAGTTTGAACCCGGGAGAGCGTATGATTGCCGATGCCAATCAGGCATGGACCCTGGACAAGGCCCGCCGACAAATGGACCGGTTGGTCAATCTGAACCTCGCATGGCTTGAAGAACCGCTGCAGGCCGATGCGTCGGATCAAGACTGGTCAGCACTTGCCCAACAGCAGGCAATTCCATTGGCTGCTGGAGAAAACCTTCGAGACAGGTGCAGTTTTGATGCTGCCATTAAGACCGGCGCGCTTCGCGTCATTCAACCGGACATCTGCAAATGGGGTGGCCTGTCCGGTTGTCTTGCTGTTGGAAAGCTCGCCGTTTCAAACGGATTGAGATATTGCCCGCACTTTCTGGGCGGCGGTGTCGGCCTGATTGCATCGGCCCATGTTCTTGGAGCGATTGGCGGAGATGGCTGGCTTGAAGTGGACAGTTCGGAAAATCCGCTGCTGTCACACTTTTCAGAAGGCAGAATTGAATTGCAGGAAGGGAGTTTCGCTCTCCCATCAGGTCCCGGCCTTGGTTACGACCCAGACACTGATGGTGCGGCTGACATGCTTCATTCACATGAAATCAGGGACATAGTTCAATGAGCCACGGTCCTTACCAGGCAATTCTATTAAACCAGAAGGACAATGTTGTGTGCCTGTTGCAGGACATCAGCGCCGGAGAACAGCCAGCGGTTGATGGGGCAAGCTCACCGGCACTTTTGCAGGACACGTCGCTGGGACACAAAATAGCGCTTACAAAAATAAACCACGGTGCACCCGTGGTAAAATATGGCGCAGTCATTGGCCTGGCGACAAAAGACATTGAACCGGGAGAGCATGTTCACCTGCACAATCTGACCGGACTAAACCATGCCAGGGATAAGGCAAAATGATCGGCGCAGAATTCCAGGGTTTTGCAAGGACTGCTGGTGCTGCAGGAGTGCGCAACCATTTGCTCGTGCTTGGAACCTGTGGTCTCAATGCTTCGGGAGCCAGAAAGGTTGCCGCATTGCTGCCGGGATGCAGACTCGTGGCTTCGCCCTATGGGCGCGGTCAGGTTGGTGAGGACAAATTGTTTCATCAGCACATGCTCACAGGCTTTGCCTGTCATCCCAATGTAGGTGGCGTGATCATCCTGGCGCCAGACAAGGTGGCGCGGGACTTTTATGCGGAAGCCGTTGAAAGTACTGGTAGATTTTGCTGCGCACTTTCGCTGCAGGAATGCGATGAAGATGGCGAACTGATCGTTGAAACTGCCGTCAAACAGGGCCTGCAAATACAAAAATCCCTGAACGCACAACAGCGCCAGAGCGTCCCGGTTTCTGATCTGATTGTGGCTGCTGAATGCGGACATTCCGACGCGTCTTCTGGAATTATCGCCAACCCTCTGGTCGGCGCTTATGCCGATGCGCTGACCAGCAAGGGTGGCCGGTTTGTCATCAGTGAAACGTTGGAATGGACCGGAACAGTAGATGCCCTGACAGCGCGGTGCGCGACCGGCGAAATTGCAACGCAACTGGAGAAAATGTACGCGGCTCGACACCGCATCGCTGCCAGTGCAGGCATTGACATCACATTGGGAAACCCCGGTCCGCAAAACCACGCAGGTGGCCTGACAACTCTGGAAGAAAAATCATTTGGCGCTGTTATGAAGGGCGGAACCGGCCCCATTGTAGGCGCCCTGGAGCAAGGCCGGTCTATCCCCGAAGTGCCAGGGCTTTATCTCATGGATACTCCGACTCTATCGCCAGAATCCATTTCTTCCATGGTGGTGGCAGGAGCCCAGATCGTGTTGTTTACAACCGGACATGGCAATCCTTATGGCAGCGCTCTGGCCCCGACGGTCAAGATCACCGCAAATCCAAAATCTGCAACCCGGCTGCCCCGCCAGATCGACTTTGATGCTTCGCGTGCATTTATGGGTGAAGTCCCTCTCATCGACCTTCTGCCGCCTATGCAAGATCTCATCAACGAAATAGCGAACGGCGCACACACCTGGTCGGAAAAACTGGATGAGGGCGAAGAATTTATCAGCCGCCAATTCCCCTCAATTTAGGCCACCGATCGGAATGTCAAAAAAACCAACGTGTTACGAGACCAATCCAATTAACTCAATACTTCCAACCCTCGGGAAATAGACCATGGCAAAACGCCCCAACATTCTTTGGTACTGCACCGATCAACAAAGATTTGACACGATCGGTGCCTTGGGAAACCCCCACGTACAAACCCCAACACTGGATGGGCTGGTGGAATCAGGAACAGCCTTCACCCATGCCTATTGCCAAAGTCCGATCTGCACTCCCAGTCGATCCAGCTTCATGACGGGCATGTATCCCAGTCGGGTGCACAATTGCCGAAATGGCAATGAAGACTTTGCCGGTCACCCTCCCCTGATTTCCAAACTGATAGCGGATTCCGGCTATGACTGTGGCATGGTCGGAAAATTTCACCTGCAAAGCTCCGGCAAACGAACCGAACCGCGCCTCGATGACGGCTATGGCTTCTGGAAATTCAGTCACGCACCACGTGACGATTGGTCTGAAGGACACGACTATGCCGACTGGGTCAAGGAACAGGGAGCCGATCTGGGTAAGCTGCTTGAAGGCGATGAAAACGTGCCATCACAGTTCCACCAGACCACATGGACCTCTGATCGCGCCATCGAATTCATTTCCCAGGAACGCGACAAGCCTTGGTTTTTAACTCTCAACCCCTACGATCCGCATCCGCCGTTCATTCCGCCCAAATCCTATGCCGACCGATTTGACGCCGAAGCCATGCCGGGCCCCTATTTTCGCGAGTCTGATCTGGAACAACAGAACCAATTGAAAGATATAGATTTTCAGACCCGAGCCCAGCGGCCCGAAGAGTTCAATGGCCGCAAGCAGCAGGCGCTTTATTACGCAATGGTTGCCCAAATTGATGATCAACTCGCCCGGATACTCAAGCATCTGGATGATACCGGGCAGCGTGAAAATACGATTATCATCTTCACCAGCGACCACGGTGAATCACTCGGTGATCACGGCCTGCAGTTCAAAGGCTGTCGGTTCTATGAGGGGCTGGTCCGCGTCCCGCTGATTTTTTCGTGGCCGGGACACATCCAGCAGGATTTGCGCAGTGCGGCTTTGGTGGAACTTATTGATATGTCTGCGACCCTTCTGGATTGCGCTGGCGTGAAACTCCCTGAACAGATGCAAGGCAAGAGCCTGTTGCCAATCTTACAGGGTACAGCCCCACCACAAGAACATAGGGAATTCGTTCGCTGCGAATATTTTGACGCCATCGACAGCAGTTTTTGTCCCGGAGACGGCGATCAATCATTTGCCACCATGTACCGGGACGCCCGCTTCAAACTTGTTGTCTATCATGGCCATGATCTGGGAGAACTGTATGATCTGCAAAGTGATCCCTGGGAGTTTGAAAATCTTTGGGACCAACCCGACTTTGCCCATGAAAAGATGCGGTTAATTCAAGCAAGTTTCAACGCTTCGATGCTGCAGTCGATCGATGTGGGCGCCCGTCGCATAGCCCCGATGTAACTCGGATTTGCAGCGCACGGATTGACCCATCACAATTGAATTAACTGTCCATGCAGCGACGATGATTGTTTGCGGCGCTTGCCCGATCCATTCTGGTAGTTTTAGGAAATTCACAAATCAACTCAGACCGATTCACTTTTATTCATGCGATTCATGACACCTGGCGTCAGCAATCGGCAGTATTGCGCGGGGTCGTGTTGATGTGTGTTTCGACCGTGGCGTTTGCCATAATGCACGCCCTGGTCAGATATGTTTCGTCTGAACTGCCGCCATTTCAAATAGCCTTTTTCCGAAATCTGTTTGGGTTTGTTTTCCTCCTGCCACTGCTTGTTCGATCCAAATTTGAAATGTTCCAAAGTCGTCGCATCGGTCTTCATGCATTGCGCGGCGTAGTCAACATTGCAGCCATGCTGATGTTCTTCACGGCTCTGTCGTTAAGCCCCCTGGCCAAAGTTACAGCGCTAAGTTTTACAGGCCCGATCTTCGTTGCAGTATTGAGCATCGTGGTGCTGGGTGAGCGGTTTCGGCTCTATCGGTGGCTGGCGATCGCGACTGGTTTTCTGGGCATGTTGATTATCCTGCGACCGGGCATGGTTGCGCTCGATACCGGAGGGCTTTTAGCGGCGGGCGCGGCCGCATTGTGGGCGGTAGCAATGATCCTGATCAAACTGTTGTCTCGCACCGAATCCAGCGTGACCATCGTCGGATGGATGGGCATATTCTTATGCCTGTTTTCACTGGGTCCCGCGCTGTTGGTCTGGCAAACGGTATCCGCCGAAAACTGGATTTGGTTATCGCTTATCGGCCTTAGCGGAACCATTGCACAAATCGCTTTGAGCCAGTCGCTGAAGGAGACCGAGCCAACGGCAGTATTGCCATTCGACTTTCTAAAGCTGATCTGGACCGCCTTGTTGGGGGTATGGTTCTTTTCTGAAACACCGGATCTCTACACCTGGATAGGAGCGGCGATCATTTTCTCTTCCGGCCTGTTTATCGCCCACCGCGAACGGCGCAGCAGACGGCAATCTTCAACGAAGATCTCAACGACCAAATAAATCACAATTATTACAATTCCCTATTAAAAAGTTCTGACATCTTGATTCTGCAGCGGATCATGATGACGCCAGGGTCAGCCACCAGATAATCAATGGTCACTCGCGGTATTTGTGGGTAAAGTCGATTAAAGCCCAACAACCAAATTGACCGAATTCGAAACAATATCCGGGGAGAAATCACCATGCTTGCTACGCGGCTGATCGCGGTCGGCGACATTCGCACGATTGAGATAACGATGCCCCAACCAGGGCCTGGTGAAATTCTTGTGCAGGTTGAAGCTGCAGGCATATGTGGCACCGACAGACATCTGTTTAAGGGTGAATTTCCCTCAGTACCCGGCAAAACATTGGGACATGAATTTTCCGGTATCGTTGTAGACAGCAATGGCACGGACATACCATTGGGCGCTCGCGTAACCTGCGATCCCAACGATTGGTGTGGCGAGTGCGATCAGTGTCGACGGGGTCGGGTGAATTTATGCGCCAATAATATCGCGACCGGAATTGCTCGTGACGGTGGCTTCGCGGAATTCTGCGCCTTTCCCGCAGCAAAGGCGCACCAACTTCCAGCAACACTTGATCCATTGCACGGTGCATTTTGTGAACCCCTTGCCTGCACGTTGCACGGCATGGATCTTGGTGCGGCAAAACCGGGGGAGCGAGTACTGATCATTGGTGGTGGGGTCATCGGTTTGCTGGCGGTTCAACTGGCCAAACTTGCAGGCTGTGAAGTCATGCTGTTGACCCGAAGTGCAACTAACCAGGAACTGGGGCGTGCTCTGGGTGCGGATCTGGTTGCAGGATCAGAAGACCGGGCGCGGGTGCAATGGCCCGCTGGTGCTGACCTGGTGGTAGAATGCGCCGGCGTGGCAGCGACTGTTGCAATGTCACCTGGCCTGACCAGAACCGGTGGGCGGATTGTCATACTTGGGGTTCTGCCCACCGGAGAACACGTGGAGATCGAGCCCTTTGACCTTCTGTTCAGAGAAATCCAGATGCACTTCAGCTTCATTAACCCGTTCACGCACGAACGCGCGGCTCAGCTAATTGCCGACGGCACAATTTCTGTCGCTCCGCTGGTCACCCGAACAATCTCTCTTCATGAAGCAGCAGATGCCATCGCCGAGCCTGCACCGGCCGGAGAAGTCCGCGCGATCGTTGTACCTTCAATGCAAAATTGATCGATGATCGAACGCTGACATCTGAACTCGAACTGGGGTCAGACCCGACGCGATCCATTCCTGACAGGATCCCTCAAGCCGACGGCTGACCGAACAGTTTATTGCTGAGTAAGATATTTCTCCAGCGCCGCTTCAACGCCCTGCCCTGCAATCATGACATGCCAGTTCGAAAACAGTTCGGCAAAGAGTTCATCATCAGCAAGGTCGCCGTAATATTGGCGCATCTCCAGCCATACCGACGGCGTTTGACGCGCTTCTCCCGCAACCCGGCTCAGTTCATCCCAATTTGGATCGTTGGGTTCAATTTCGGCCCCATCTTCGCGTTTGCCTTCACAATAAATGCACCAAACAGCGGATATAAGCGCCAGCCCCGAAACGGACACGCCGTTTTCCAATCCATCTCGTATCGAAGGAACCAGAAAACCCGGATGACGGCTTGATCCGTCAAAGGCAACACGGCGTGTCGTGTCCTTGATTTCTGCATTGGAAAATCGACGATCAACCAAGTCCAGATATTCGGTCGACGTCATTTCTGGAACCGGTGTCACATGGGGAGTGATTTCCTCGGTGATAACCTTGCGAAGGAATTCCCGGATCAATGGATGAGCCATGGAACCGGCGATGGTCTCAATGCCCAACAATTCGCCAGGCATGGCAATGATCTGATGACCGCCATTGAGGATCCGTAGTTTCATGGCTTCATACAGACCAACTTGTCCGGAAAATGTCGCGCCGACCTTGTCCCATGCCGGACGACCGGTGCAAAAATCGTCTTCAATCACCCATTGGCGAAAATTCTCGTGGGTGACAGGCACCGTGTCATCAATGCCAAAATTGCGCGCCAGATTAATTTCATTAGGCCCCGTGGCTGGTACGATGCAGTCGACCATTGAGTTTGGAAAACTACATTGCTCATTAATCCATGCGGCGAGTGATGGATCGGTCAGACGGGCGAGGGAGACAATACTGTGCCGCAGGATGTTGCCATTGCCCTGCAGATTGTCGCAACTCAAACCCGTAAAAGGTCCAATACCGCGATCCCGGCGAACGCGCAGAGCTGCGATCATGGCGCCGAAAGCAGTTCGCGGCGTTTCAGGATGCGCGATATCATGGACAATATCCGGATGGCTTGAATCAAAACCGCCGCTCGCCGGATCAATGTAATAGCCACCTTCGGTAACCGTCAGAGATACAATGCGAATGTCTGGTTGGCTCATCCGGTCAATCAACTGGCCATTACCCTCTTCGACGGCGATGTAGTCAATCATTGATCCTATGATTTCAGCAGATTTGCCGGACGGATGCAGCTCAATGAGCGTTGTCAGACAATCCTGCGCCAGAAGCTTTTGTCGTTGCAGGCTGTCGCCGGGTCGCACACCGGCGCCGATGATCGCCCAGTCGCGATCGTGGCCTTTATCGAACAATCGGTGCAGGTACCATGCCTGATGGGCGCGGTGAAAATTTCCAAGTCCAATATGCACAATCCCGGCTGTAAGATCGCTGCGCCGATAACCCGGGATGCGAGCACGAGCCGAAAGTGCCTCAAGGTTCTTGGAAGATAGGGCGATCAACTCATCCATTGGCCACCATCAACATTGTAGGTTTGCGCGACGATATAATCGGCTTCATCACTGGCCAAAAACACGGCCATACCGGTCAGGTCTTCCGCTTTGCCCATCCTGCCAAAGGGGACAGCCTCGCCAACTTCCTTTTTCTTTTGCCCAGGTTGTTTGTTTTCATGTTTTGCAAAAAATGCGTCGACGCCGTCCCAGTGTTCTCCGTCGACCACTCCGGGAGATATGGCGTTGACGTTGATGCCATGTTTGATCAGGTCGAGGCCCGCCGACTGGGTCAATGAAATGATTGCTGCTTTTGTCGCACAATAAACCGCAACCAGCGGCTCACCGCGGCGCCCGGCCTGGCTGGCCATATTGATAATCTTGCCACCTTGCCCACGCTCGATCATGTGTTTGGCAACAGCTTGCAACATGAACAAGGGACCGGCGAAATTGACGGCAAATACATGTTCGTAATTCTTGCGATCGATTTCAACAATCGGAGCGGCGGTGAACAGGGCGGCATTGTTGATCAAAATGTCGATCTGTCCGAATTCGGCAATCACTTGGTCGACGGCGGCATCGATGCTGACTTGTGATGTTACATCCAATTTAACCGCAATAGCCGAATCCCCAATTTCCGCTGCGGTCTTTTGGGCTCGCGTCAAATCAATATCAGCAATAGCCACACGGGCACCTTCGCCAACATAAGCCTTCGCGAATGCGTGTCCAATGCCCCGGGCAGAGCCGGTAATGATGGCTACTTTGCCGTTCAGTCTCTTCATCGTCAGCTTCCCAACGTGAGTCCTGCAGCATCAAAACGATGAATGCGATCTTCGTCAGGTTTTACCCAACAGGCATCACCGTGCCGCAGCGCATATTCGCCAATAGCTCGAACTGTCAAAACCCCTTGTTTCCCGGCATTGATGTGGAAGAATGTATCGGAGCCGAGGTGCTCGGAGACTTCAACTTTACCTTCCCAACCATCTTTGGTCTGTTTGTTGGACAGGATAAAATGCTCCGGGCGCACGCCAATCGCATGGGCGTCATACTTGGCGGCAGTCTCACCTTCAATAAAATTCATTTTTGGCGACCCGATAAACCCGGCAACGAAGCGGTTGGCCGGCGAACTGTAAAGTTCCAGGGGCGAACCAACTTGTTCAATAACTCCAGCCTGCAGAACTACAATCTTGTCCGCCATTGTCATGGCTTCGACCTGATCATGCGTCACATAGATCATCGTTGTCGCCAATTCCTGGTGCAGCTCTGAAATTTCCAACCGCATGTTTACCCGCAAGGCGGCATCCAGGTTGGAAAGTGGTTCGTCAAACAGGAAGGCTTCCGGTTCACGCACAATGGCTCGACCAATTGCTACCCGTTGCCGCTGACCCCCGGACAATTGTCCCGGACGACGTTCCAGATAGTCTGTCAGATTCAGCACTTGGGCAGCATCTTCGACTTTCTTCTTGGCAATTTCAGGCTCTATGCCTGCCATCTTCAACGGAAAGGCAATATTCTTGCGCACTGACATATGCGGGTACAGAGCATAAGACTGAAAAACCATCGACAAACCACGTTTGGAAGGCGGTATGTTCGTTGCGTCAGCGCCATCAATCTCAATATGCCCGCTGGTGACATCTTCAAGGCCGGCAATCAGGCGCAACAAGGTCGACTTACCGCATCCAGAAGGCCCGACGAAGACGACGAACTCACCATCATTAATTTGGAGATCCAGCGGCGGGATAACCTGCGTATCGCCAAAACTCTTGGTGACTTGTTTAAGTGTAATCGTTCCCATAATTTCCTCCGGGCCTTACTTGACGGCGCCAAATGTGAGGCCGCGCACCAGCTGTTTTTGACTGAACCACCCCAAAACAAGTATCGGGGCGATAGCCATAGTCGATGCGGCGGACAATTTTGCATAAAACAAGCCTTCGGGGCTTGAATAACTAGCGATGAATGCGGTCAGTGGCGCGGCTTTCGCAGCGGTCAGATTCAACGTCCAGAACGCTTCGTTCCAGGCGAGTATGAAGTTTAGAAGTAGGGTTGAGGCGATCCCCGGCACCGCCATCGGCGTGAGGACATAGAGGATCTCTGACTTGAGTGAGGCTCCATCCATCCGCGAAGCTTCGAGAATTTCACCGGGGATCTCGCGGAAATATGTGTAGAGCATCCACACTATGATCGGCAAATTGATCAACATCAATACAATGGTCAGGCCCAGAACACTGTCGAGCAATCCGAACTTGATGAACAGCAGATAGATTGGATATAGCACTCCAACTGCAGGCAGCATCTTGGTTGACAGCATCCACAAAAGAATATCCTTGGTTCTTTTGGAGGGCACAAAAGCCATCGACCAGGCTGCCGGTATCGCGACAATGATACCCAGAATGGTCGAGCCGCCCGCGATAAAGATCGAGTTCCACAGGAACCGACCGTAGTTTGAACGCTCCTGCACCACCGAGTAATTTTCCATTGTCCAGTCGAAAAACAGGAAGACGGGTGGGTCGGCGATCGCTGTGGCTTCGGTTTTGAAGCTGGTAAGGATCGTCCAAAGGATCGGGAAGAAGATCAGCAGGCCTATGCCCCAAGCAGCAGCGGTATTGATGATCTTGCGGTTGTTTGTAATTTTACGAGCCATGGTCAGTTCCTCCTCACGCGTCCAGGTTTTTGCCGACGATGCGCATCAAAAAGATGGCAACGATATTGGCGAGGATCACGGCGTATATACCGCCTGCGGAGCCAAGCCCGATATTCTGACTCTCCAGCACGCGCTGGAAGATCAGATAGGTAAGGGTCTTGGTGCCGAACGCGCCGCCAGTGGTCACGAAAATCTCAGCGAAGATCGACAACAAGAAAATGGTCTGGATCAACACGACAATGGTAATGGCGCGCGCCAGATGCGGCAGGATAATGTAGCCGAAGCGCTGCAGCGGTTTTGCACCATCCATCTCAGACGCTTCAAGCTGATCTCCATCCAGTGACTGGACTGCGGTAAGCAAGATAAGCGTTGCGAAGGGCAACCACTGCCAACTGACGATCATGACAATCGATTGTATAGATGCCTGAGAAAGCCATTCGATCGGTGTTGCACCAAAAAACTTCCAAAGGTGGGCAAACAACCCGTTCACAGGATCCATGAAGATGTTTTTCCAGACGAGAGCAGAGACCGTCGGCATGACAAAGAACGGGGCGATCACCAGGATGCGGACAATGCCCTGCCCCCACATCGGCTGGTCGAGCAACAGAGCAAGCAGGACGCCAAAAACGACAGTGATGACGAGCACACCACCCACGATGATCAAAGTTGTTTGTACGCTGGGCCAGAAAGAACTCGAACTGACAAAACGAACATAATTATCAAGTCCGACCCAGCCTTGGTCACCACCACGTAGCGGCAGATATTTTCTAAACGAGAACCACAAGGTCATAGTCAACGGCACGAGCATCCAACCAAGAAGCAGGATCACGGCCGGTGCTAACATAAGGCGGGCTGCGGATCTGGAATTCTGGGTGGCCATTGGATACACCTCTCCTGTAGACGGGAATACCGTCTGAACCGTTTTTACTATTTATGGAGTATGTTGGTGGGAGGGGCCACAATTTAACGCAGCCCCTCGAAAGTTGGAGCGCTTAGCGGTAGCCAGCAGCTTCCATTGCGTCGTTGGTCAAAGCCTGAGCTTTAGCCAGTGCTTCTGCCACAGTTTGCTGTCCCGCATAGGCTGCGGAGAATTCTTGGCTGACTTCTGTTGCGATACCGGCAAACTCCGGGATAGCCGCGAACTGAATACCCACATAGGGGCTTGGATCGACGGTGGAATTGTTCGGGTCAGCAGACAGGATTGAGTCCAGCGTCTTCTGGGCGAACGGAACCGCTTTGTAGTTCGGGTTCTCGTAAAGTGAGGCACGCGCACCAGGAGGAACGTTGGCCCAACCTTCCTTGGAAGCAACAAGCTCGATATAGCTCGTGCTGGTTGCCCATTCAATGAACTGCTTGGCGGCGGCTTCTTTTTGCGTCCCGGCCGGGATGGCCAGAGCCCATGCCCACAACCAGTTGGAGCGTACGCCCATACCATTGTCTGGTGCCAGGGCAAATCCAACCTTGTCAGCTACAGTTGAGTCTTTTGGATTTGTTACGAAAGATGCAGCAACAGTTGCGTCGATCCACATGCCACATTTGCCTTGCTGAAAGAGTGACAGGTTTTCGTTAAATCCGTTGGTCGAGAAACCTGGAGGGCCCGAGTCATTCATCATGTTGACATAGAAGTTTAGCGTATCGGACCACTCGCGTGTATCGAACTGAGCATTCCAGTTTTCATCAAACCAACGGGCACCGAACGAATTCGACATTGCTGTGATAAAGGCACCGCCCTCACCCCAACCAGCTTTACCGCGCAGGCAAACACCGTTGATCTCTTTGTCGCGATCAGTCATCGCGCGGGCCGCCTTGGCAATAAATGACCAGGATGGCGCATCAGGCATTTCAAGACCGGCAGCTTTCATCAGGTCGGTGCGGTACATGATCATCGATGATTCACCGTAGAACGGTGCTGCAAACAAAGTGCCGTCATGGGACAGGCCACCGCTCATCGCTGGCAGGATATCACCAACATTATATTCAGCAGACAAATCGTTGAGCGGAACCAACCAGCCGTTTTTGCCCCAGATCGGGGTTTCGTACATGCCGATTGTCATGATGTCGAAGGCACCACCCTTGGTAGTGATGTCTGTTGTCACGCGTTGCCGCAGGACATTTTCTTCCAAAGTGACCCACTCAACTGTGTGGCCGGTTTTCTTGGTAAAGTCATCAGTCAGACCCTGCATTCGGATCATATCACCGTTGTTAACGGTAGCGATTGTGAGTGTATCGGCCAACGCGCTCGTTGCCACTGTCATGGCTACGGCACTGGACAAACAAAGTAGTTTCTTAGAAAGCATCCGGTTTCCTCCCTTGGTATGCTGAACTGGGGGAAAACTAACTAAAATTATACGCGTGGTCAATATATTTTTTACGCGCGCAAACTTTTTGCCTGTGGATACTATGCTGATGTACGCATTATCAACTTGCCATCAAACAGTTTTTCCTGGCGAGACGCAGGACGATTTTGATCCACAATCATGTCAAAAAGCGCCTCTGCACTGCGTTCCGATATCGCTTCATAGTCGTGTGACACGGTGGTGAGGGGTGGACAGGTGAAGCTCGAAAACGGATGACCATCCAGACCGGCAACGCGAATATCGCAATCTTTCGAAATGCCAACGCGCCGCCCTTTTTGATAGCAGGCAGCAAAAAACCCGATGGCCAGGCGATCATTACTGCAAAGGATCGTCGATGTTTGCATCTCGCCACTTTCCAGCAGCCGAATACCCTCACGCAAGCCGATTTCTTCCAACGCCCAGCCCTCGCCCTGCGCTTCGAAAATGTGGGGCTCATGCCCCTGTACCTCCATCGCTTCCAGGTATCCCTGTCGGCGTTTTCTCGCATTGGGATTTGGCGGTGTTTTCATTTCGAAAAAGCAGGGAGGTTCTCCGGTCCGACACAAATACTGCACCATCATTGAGGTGAATTGGGGGTTGTCAGATCCAATAAATACATCACCAATCCCATCAATATTACTATCAAATAGGACGGTCGGCACATCACGACAGAACTGCTCAACAACCTTGCGGTCGGACGAACGCCCCAAGGGTGCCAGCAAAACTCCGGCTGGTTTCATCGATCTGAGCGTGTCGAGGATTTCGTTTTCCAGTTCCTGCTTACCATGCGAACTGAACAAGGAAGGAGAAAACCCAGCTTCAATACAATGGGTTTCAAGATACCGGGCGATCTCCGCAAAAAACGGGTCAGCGAGATAGGGTACGACAATGCCGATGTTTTTGGTCAGTCGGCGGTTTTGATTGACCGCGTAGATATTCGGGCGATAGTCGAAACGCTCCAACGCCTCTTCAATACGTCTGCGGGTTTTGGGACGCACACTGTTTGGGTCGTTGAAATATTTGGACACCGTTGGTCTGGAAACGCCGCATTTGGCAGCGAACTCTTCCATGTTCTTTATTTTTTCAACACTCATAGTCCAATTCCGCAGTCAGGTGGCTGATCTAATTCAATATTCGCCGAGTTCTTGCGCTCGGATTGTCGCAACATATTACTTAACGCGCGTAAACTTGCGTAAAAGAAATTGAAAGTAAATTCGCAACCTTGTCAATTCCCGGTCAAACATTTCCGAAAGACTTGGACAATTTTTTGCGGTGGCTCGAGCTTGCCAGATTCGACCTTATCAGCAAACATGCCTGTTCTTGTTGGGATCTTGGAATATCAAAACTCATGGCTGACTTAGGCGATCAACGCATTTGCACCCGCAACGACCTGCAAAAGTTCGAAGCAGAAAAGACCTTGGAGCAACGACTGCCCGAACGCAGCGTTTTGGATGTATTTATCGCCAGCGCCGCACGACAAGGTGACGCGACTGCGATCACCATGCTGATGACCGGCGCTGCCGACGAGGAGCCGCGTCGGGTGTCGTATGATCAGTTGCTTGGAATGATCCGCGCCGCTGCCAATCTGTTTTCCGATCTTGGTGGTCCATCGCCAGGGGTGGCCTATATGCTGCCGTCTCTGGTTGAAACCCATGTTACCCTGTGGGGAGCTGAAACAGCCGGCTACGCAGTGCCAATCAACTTCCTTCTGCAGGCCGAGAGCATCGCCGAATTGCTGAAGGCATCGGGCGCAAAAATACTGGTGGCTCTTGGGCCCCATCCGCAACTTGATATTTGGCAAAAGGCACTGGAATTGCGCGACGCCGTGCCTGACCTCACTCTCGTTCGGGTTTCACCTCCCGGCACGCCCGCTGAAGAGGGCGTGGTCGACTTGGGGACTGCCCTTATGGCGCAACCTTTCGACCATCTGATCTTTGGTGAATCACGCAGTGGCGACGATGTCGCCGCATATTTTCACACCGGCGGCACCACCGGCATTCCCAAACTCGTAGCGCATACCCATCGCGGACAGTTGGTTGCTGCATTTGGTGGCGCGTCAATGTGCGGTTACCAGGAAGATGATGTGCTGACCGCCACTTTGCCGCTGTTTCATGTTGCCGGAACCATCGCAGCCGGCCTCAGCGCCTTCATGGCGGGAACCGAACTCGTCATCATGTCACCAGCGGGCCTGCGCAATCCGGCTATCATTGAAGGATTCTGGCGCCTCGTTGCACAACATAAAGCAACGCTCGTTGGCGGCGTTCCAACGGCGGTTGGAGCGGTGTTGCAGGTTCCCGTGGGTGACCATGACATCAGCGCGGTACGTGCGGGCCTGACTGGTGCAGCTCTGTTGCCACCGGCAGTTGGCCAGCGCTTCACTGAAGTCACCGGATGCACTCTGTATGAAATTCTTGGCATGACCGAGTCTTCCGGATTGATCAGCATCGACCCTCTCAGCGGACCGGGCGGCGTTAGTTCCGTTGGTTGGCCACTGCCCTACACGCGGGTTGAGATCTTGCAACTGAATGCAGACGGTGGTTTGGGTGAGGAATGCGCGGTCAATGAAATCGGTGTCATCGCAATCAGCGGAGATCATGTTTCGCCGGGATATCGCAATCCAGACCACAATGATGGTGTGTTCAGTGATGGCGTACTGAATTCCGGTGACCTCGGCTATAAAGATGAGCAAGGCCGCATCTATATTGCCGGCCGATCCAAGGATCTTATTATTCGCAGTGGACATAATATCGACCCGGCAATGATTGAAAATGCGTTGAGCACACATCCTGCAGTTGCCCTTGCCGCTGCGGTTGGTCAGCCCGACTCTTATGCCGGCGAGCTGCCGGTTTGCTTTGTTCAACTGGTTCCCGACAACCAGGTAAGCATTGAGGAATTGATAGCCCACGCCCAAAAAGGCATCGATGAACGCCCGGCCTGGCCCAAGGAAATTCATCTCGTAGACGCGATTCCGCTAACGACAGTCGGCAAAATCTATAAGCCCAGCCTGCGTTGCGACGCGGCCAGACTGAAAATCTCCAATCTGGTTCACGCGGAGCATGGCTTGCCAAATGCGGAAGTCGAAGTGGCCGCCGTCGGTGCGCGCGGTATGCGTGTTACGGTGACAGTGGATAGTAATGACGAGCCAAGAGTTGCTGCGTTGGAAAAGGAACTTGCAGGCTACTTGTTTGAAGCCGTGGTGCAGTTGCGAAACGCAGGTTGAGTTGTCGAACCAACTCACCAGCAGACGGAAGCTGGATCATCTTCAACCAAGCTATGTTATTTCGGCAGCAGCTCCGTTGCCCTCAAGCAAATAGGTGGTTCTGGGTCTGTGCCCTTTGATTTGAATTTCGCCGCGCTCAGATGTTTGGTAGCGATCCGACAGCAGCTTCCAGGTCTCCGCTGAAATCTGGATCTGATCGGCAATACCCTCCGATTCCATTCTGCTGGCCACATTTACAGTGTTACCCCAAAGGTCATAGGAGAATTTCTGTTTGCCGATGACGCCCGCAATAACTGCCCCTGAATGGACACCAATTCGCAGCTTGAGGTCGACATTATTCTTCCGTCTGAATTCACTAAATGCCTTTTGCATACCCAATGCCAGATCAGCAATATTTTCAGCGTGATCTGCAACACTCCCCTTCAGACCGGTCGCAACCATGTAGGCGTCGCCTATGGTTTTGATCTTTTCGGCACCGTGTTTTTCAACCAGTTTGTCGAAACGAGAAAACAGATCGTTGAGCAGATTGACCAGTTCATCGGCCGACATTTTGCGGGAGATGTCGGTAAAACCGGCCAGGTCAGCAAACAGGACAGACACGCTTTGGTGTGTGTCGGCCAGTGGTTCTTCCTGCTCCTTGAGTCTGGAGGCAATTTCAGCAGGAAGAATATTGAGAAGAAGCGCTTCTGAGCGTTGTTTTTCAGCATCCAACTGGCGTTCAAATTGATACGCACGTCGGTTGATGACATCCAACAGATAGGCAAACCCAACGGCAAATCCCACACCACCACCGGACCAGGCCAACACATTCATAAGCTCGAAATTGGTTCCACCAAGCAAGGCGATAGTGACGAGGGCGATGATCAATTGAATCACCAAAACGCAGGCCGCTTGCCATGCACCATTCGTCGTCGCGGGAATGAAAATCATGCCCAACATTATCCCAGCAGCACCGGCAACGAAGCCATCTGGCAACCGTGACAATATCATGGCGAACAAAACCATGTAGACAGCATAAGTGTAGACGACAAAGGGCAGCCAAATGCGAGGGTTGCTGTTAATGTCCGGCACGTAGGTTAGCCCAAAACACAATGCGAAATGCAGAACTGCGGCCAGACGCAGCGGACTGGTTTTGCTGAACGCTTGCGGATCAAGCATCAGATCCCAAAACTGATAGCCGATAAAAGCGGCTATGCCGATGAACGAGGCCAGCCTCATAAGTGGAATAAACCGAGCCAGCAAATGCTGTGCGTAGGCGTGCTCTACATCTGATTCAAACTTTATCGGTAGCCAATTGTCCACAGCACCCTCCCTGTCATCCAGGTCGAATCCTACGCCAGTATTGTGAACTTTGCCAAACCGGAATTCTTATTGGCCCGCAAGCTCGAAGTTGATCAAAATCGCTGCTTTCGCTGCTTTCGCTGCGACCGTCAGGACCTTGTTGCCCGTTAAAACTGGCATTCCATAATGAACAATCCGCCATTGTAGTCATTGCCATAGACCAGGCCATCGGCAGACACCCACACATCGCATGACTGAATGATCAGCGGGCGACCTGGGCGGTGGTCGGCCAGTTTGTTGGGTGCTGGTGGGACGAATGCGGCTATTTCTCGAGGCTGAAAGGGATCACTTATGTCAGTGACCCGATAGCCGGCATTTTGATAGGTTGAATAGATGATCTGATCGCTGACCATGCCGTCTGGACGGTTTTCATAGATATTATGCGGCCCGAAATGTGCACCCTTGGCCTTGTAGTCATGCTCGTCGGGCGTTGGGAATGTCGAAATGCTGATCGGGTTGGAAGGTTCCCGATTGTCAAATATCCAGGTGTATTTGATGCCATCGGCACAATTGTCCAGCACCGCCTCGTCGGCAACCACCAGTAGGTCACGGTCGGGCAGCGGCAGGCAATTATGGGTACCGCCGCCAAAAGGTGGCGACCAGTTGCGATGGGTGATCAGACTGGGTGCGGACCGGTCCGCAATATCGAGAATGACCATGCCCGCATCACGCCACGCGGCATAGGCCGTATCGCCATGAATGATCGCATGATGCAGACCATTGCGCCGCGTCGGGGCCCAATCCGGTTCTTCGCCAGCGGCAGTGTTCATGCCGGGCAACCAATAGCGCCCGGCCTCTTTGGGTTGGGCCGGGTCGCTCATATCGATCGTCATGAAGATGTAGTCGGTAAATCCATCCAGCAAGACCGACGCATAGGCCCACTGCCCACCGACATACCAGATGCGATGAATGCCCCCGCCTTCAACTGACATAAATCCAATTTCTCGGGGCTCAGCCGGGTTGGCGATGTCGTAAACCGCCATGCCAGCAGTCCAGTCGCGCGGCGCCTCTGCCTTTGCTTCGGCCGTGCCAACCTTCTCACCCAGCGCACCTTTGTAATATTGCTCTTCGTCCTGGAATTCGGGGGCAGCAAACATGTCCTTGGCATTGATCACCAGAAGCAGATCGCCATGGGATTGCAAATGAATGTTCCAGGTATTTTTCGGTGCCTCGATATAATTGACGGGCTTGGGATCGCGAGGATCGCGCACGTCAATCACGCTGAAACCTTTGGAGAACATATGCCCGGTTATGGCAAATCCCTTGTTGACCATCAGCTGAACCCCGTCGGGACGACCGCCTTGATCTGAATGCCCAATCAGTTTCATGTTGTTGGCGTATTCAGGTTTCGGCAAATTTTGACTGGCCATATCGGGTCTTCCTCGGTTCGATTTGTTCAGCCTTGTCCGGTGCAGGCACAAGGTGAATTAGGTAGGTGATGAACGTGCTCTGTCCACGCTTTCGGTCATTTCTGCATTATCTGGGGACCTTCAGAACTCGCCTGACATTGGCTGCTGCAACTTCGGCTATTCGTCGGTTGGATTCCTGAGTGACCCCCGCGATATGCGGGGTGAGGATCAAATTTTGAACGCCTGAAAATAATTCACACGCCTCGGCATTGATCGGTTCAACATCCAGTGTATCCAATGCCGCACCACCCAGGGTTCCTGATTGTAGTGCGGCGGCGCAGGCAGCCTCATTGACAATTCCACCTCTGGCAGAATTGATTAGTATTGCTCCATTCTTCATTTTAGCAAATTGAGCAGCGTCGATCAGGTTGCGGGTTTCGGGCAGCAGCGGGCAATGCAAAGTGATGACATCTGCCTCCGCAAAAAGACCGTCCAGATCCATGCGGCGGGCATTGGCCCAGGCTGCAGCATCTTCCGGCATCATCGCGTCATAAGCGACCACATCCATGCCCATGGCGGCGGCCTTTCCCCCAACAACCTGACCGATTGAGCCGAAGCCGACCACTCCCATGGTACGCCCCGCCAGTTCGACACCACTACCGAATTTTGGCCGGTCCCATACGCCCGCAGCCACATCCGGCGTGGCATAATAGGCAGGCCCCCGCAACAGGATCATCGCCGTTGCAATGACATATTCAGCGACTGACAGCACATTGGCGCCGATAGCGGGACAAACTTCAATATTGCGCGCGCTGCAGGCCTCCAAATCGATATTGTCAAGACCAACCCCCATCCGCGCCACGACCTTCAGATTGGGTGCCGCCGCCAGCAATTCTTCATCAACCTGCGTTGCATTGCGCACAATGATCGCCCGGATGTCAGCGGCCTGAGACAATAGCTCGTCACGTTTGCCCCAAAGCTCGGTGTCCCAGTGCACATCATATTCGGCGATCAACTCTTCCGCCGTCGGCCGGTCCATAAACTCACTAATCAACACATCTGCCATTGAGGCTGCCTTTCCGAGGCTGTTATTCACTGTTCGAAGGGAACGATCCTATAGATATTCGCGTTCTTTGTTATAAGGATGCTCAATTCCGTAACCATGCACTGCCCGATATCCATCATAGCGGCGTTCGTAAAATTCCATGACAATCCAGAAAGCCAAAAAGAAGAACGGGGTAACGATGACGATGGCTGCCATAATGGGCATTGGATATTGCATCAAACCTGATGCAATCGCACCGGTTGCGCTGAATACCACGAAATAACCTGCCGTCTTGTGATAGGCCTCGAAGATCCGCCGCCTTTTGGTGCGGCTGTAGTGATCGCCCTGCCAGGTGGACGGGTCATCCAGATCAGCATTGTTGTAATATTTGCCACCATGCGTGCCGCGCAGCATGCCAAACACCACTTGCACAACGGCCATCAGGATCGTCAGCATGCCAAATAAAGCATGCACAGATCCGCTAAAACCACCACTGACGACAAGCGCCACAGCAAGTCCGCCAAGCGACAGGAATACCGCGGCATAAAGGCCGTATTTGTGGGTGCTGAACCACCACCATTCCTTGTGCCACAAGCTGACTTTGCGCTGCAGACCCAATTCTGTCGGCCGCGGTTTGCCGTAGCGAATTATCGTGATGCAGATCGGCACCCAAAAGAGCCAGATCCCAACCATCAAAATGGCATGATAGTCCCAGTGTATGTTGATCGTTCCCAGGATCGGCAGCGTCGCTTCAGTTGGGATATGAGATAGTGGTTCATTCATATCGTGCTCTCCACCGGGCCTTAATTACGGCATTGGAATGTCGGTGACGTGTTTGGGAATATCATAACCACGCTTGGTTGCAGGTCGGTCGACGATGCGCAAATACCAATCGCGGACATGTGGAAACTCGTTAAGATCAATTTGCTGCCAGTCGTGCCGAGCCATCCAGGGGAACATCGACATGTCGGCGATGGTGTATTCGCCTCGCCCCTCTCCCGCGACGTAATCGCGCCCCTCGAGACGTTTGTTCAGCACTTTATAAAGTCGCCGGGCCTCATTGGAATATCGCTCTTCTGCATAGGCCGACTTTCCCTGATTGTATTTCACAAAATGATGTACCTGACCGAGCATCGGACCAAGGCCACCCATCTGCCACATCAGCCACTCCATCATCCGCCAATAGTCCTGCCCTTCCACCTGGAATTGCTTATGTTTATCGGCGAGCTATAGCATGATTGCCCCGCTCTCCATCAATGCCAGTCCCGTATCGCGGTCGACGATTGCCGGAATTCGGTTGTTTGGCGCTATTTTTAGAAAATCGGGCGCAAATTGCTCGTCCTTGGAAATATCGATCGAATGGACAGTATAGTCGATGCCCAACTCCTCCAGCAGAATTGAAACTTTTCGGCCGTTTGGCGTTGTCCACGTATAGAGGTCGATCATACAATTATATCCTATCCTGATCTTTGAGATGTCATCCAGACGCGGAACACCGCGCCGGGCTGCACCATATTGCCGCTGTCACTGTTGTCGCTGCTGTTGCCGCTTCCGCCGCTCTCGCTACTCTCGCCGCCATCATGGTCTGGTTGGGCAGCAATAACACCGCATAAACCGGCAAATTGGTTCACCTATTATTACAAAATCAACCTAGCCCCCTTCCGACTAAGTCAAGATTGTTATGGACTGTTTGGCTTATTTTCAGAAACATTCTTGCCTAGACCAGATTATTGGTCCAAATTAATTGTGGAAAATATCGATTGGTCGACCAATTGGAGTATTAATGCACGATGACTGACCCTGCACCCGCCGTGACAACTGCAAATGCCGACTGGTCGGGTGTGAAGACCTCTCCCGACATGCCAGTTCCCGATCAGATGCGGGCATGGGTGCTGGGAGAGCCGGAAGAGCTGACGCTTCAGGACAAGCCGGTTCCGGCACCGGGCAAAGCTGAAGCACTTGTGCGCATTGACGCGGTCGCGATATGCGCCACCGACCTTGAAATCCTGACCTATGGAACCCCTGCCCTGATCGAAGGTGGCCCACCCTTCAACAAGGGATTTACGCCCGGCCACGAATATATGGGCACAATTGCGGCTCTTGGTCCCGGGGTTGATGAATTCGAGATTGGTGACCGGGTCACAGTCGAAATTCATGCAGGTTGCGGACAGTGCAAACGCTGTCGCATGGGCATGTACACCTCCTGCCACAATTACGGTCTCAACTACGGTGATCAGGATAAAGGTCATCGTGCAAATGGTTTTACCACCGATGGTGGATTTGCCGAATATGCAGTCAACAACATCAACACGATGATCAAGGTTCCCGACACCATGTCGGACGAGGAAGCAACGCTTGTCGTAACCGCCGGCACTTCCATGTATGGGCTCACGGAACTGGGCGGATTGGTGGCTGGAGAGAGTGTTGTTGTCATCGGCCCCGGACCAATCGGGCTGCTTGCAGTTGCTGTGGCCAAAGCCTTGGGTGCTTCACCGGTCATCTTGGTCGGCACGCGGGAAAACCGAAATGCCATCGGCAAGCAGCTTGGAGCCGACTACACAATAAACCCGAAAGACGAAGATCCGGTTGCGCGGGTCAAGGAACTCACTGGCAAAGGGGCTGATTATGTTGTCGACTGCGCCGGCAATGAAACCACCGTCAATCAGTCCGTACATATGACCAATCGCGGCGGACGCATCTGTCTGGCAGCATTTCCAAAGACCGCCGTGGCGTTCGATCTTGGCGCCTTGGCCGTCAACAATATTTACCTTTACGGCATTCGTGGAGAAGGTCGCTCTGCAACCCATCGCGCCATGGCTTTCATGGCCGAAAAACGGTTTGATGCGCGACTGGTTCATACACACACATTTCCTATGGAAGATCTTAATACCGCCCTTCGCTACGCCAAGGACCGGGTCGATGATGCGATCAAGGTCGTGGTGTCGATGCGTCAGAACAGCAAGGCAGCCGAACAGGCCGCTGAATAATTCAAGAAAGAGAAACATTAATGTAACTACCCAGCTACCCCAACCTGATGCTTTTATAGACGGCCCATCAGACGGGTCTGAGATTGAGGATGAGCTGATCAGGCGCGGTTTTCAAGGTTTTCAGGATGTCCCAACCTTGTTTTCGCGCCGTTTCAATGACCGTTCGTAAAGTGCAGAAATTCTCGGCACCAGCCTCTGTTCGAAAGCTTCCCGAGACCTTTTGTCGAACTTTCGTCATTCTGAGATCACGCTCTGCCTCGTTGTTCGTGTAGGGAACGCGCAGATCATTGAGAAAGAGCAAAACCGCTGCTTTATGCGTTTGGAGTCGCAAAGCGAGATTGTGCCCAATCCGCCGTTTCGGGCGACCCCGCTTCTTGCCTTTCGTTGGGCGCGCGAGAGGCGGTTGGGCCTCGTGGAACGCGATAGCACGCTCGCAACAGGCATCAAATCGCCGCTCGATATCCGTGATTGCCTCCGGGCTGACCGCGCTCCGATTTTGGATTCGCGCGACATGCGTGAGCTTCAGTGCGTCGAGCAGAATGACTTTCATGTCCGGCACCCAAGCTTCTTTTTCATATTCGGTCAATGCCTCCAATTCGCGGGAGATGTGGGCATTGCACAATCCATGGGTCACATTTTCCACTGCCCAGTTGGAAGAGAAACAGTCATGCACTGCCGTTCCCGCCAGTTCTGGTGGCACTTCACCTCGCGCAGTTCCGAGCCGAAGGTGGCTTAGAGCGGTGGAGCATAGCATATGAAGCCAGCGCGTTCTGCCACCAATCCTGAACCCCGTTTCATCCAGATGCTTCACTGCCGTTTGAGGCCCGGACAGCAGGTTCTTCACCGCCTCAGCTAAACAGAGCATCTGCTCGGCCTTTTTGGCAACCAGACTGGAAAGGGTTGCCGATGTGATTGTGACCCCGAAAATGTCCGCAAAAACCTGCGCCAGGCGATTTTGGGGAATGCAGTGCTGCGTCTGTAAATAGGCGGCCAACGCCCCTATTTCATCGCCGTACTGGGCGGGTGATGTTACCCCTTCAGGAAAATCGGCGCGGGTTTTTGCACCGCAATGCTGGCATTGGCAAATATGCGCACGATGCTCGGTCACATAAAGCGGCGGTGGAGGTTTGAGGCCAAACACCTGTCTGCACGCAGAACCTATGGTATCCTCCGCCGAAAGCGCGGCCTGACAGTTTTGGCATTGGTTCGGAAAATGACTGGTGATCTCGTCTGGGTTCTCAACCTGTTTCAGTGTGTTGCCGGGATGTCCGGGTTGGCCGCCAGGCTTTCGATTTGACTTGCCCCGCTGACTTTTGGTCCGCCGTTTCTTATCGCTAGACGGCTTTGCCAGTCCGTCGCTCGAAGGTGGTTTGCTGCTATTACGACTGTTCGATCCCAGACGACGCTCAAGATCTGAAACACGCTGCCTAAGAACCGCATTATCTTCTCTAAGTTGCTCGTTGTCTTTCCTGAGTTGTTCGTTTTCCTTCAGGAGCCGAGCGTTCACCTCCAAAAGCTGCGCATTTTGTTCTTTGAGTTAGACAACCTGACCCACCAGAGCCATGACCACATCAATCAGTTCTGATTTTGAGAAATCAGCAAGAATTTCAGGTGTCAGATTTTCGAGTTTCATCCTCGCAGTCAAACACCAAAATGAAAAAAGTGGAACCTCAAATATGCGCCATGAATCAAATTGTCGCACCTAATGGCAGCAGAAATAGGGTAGCTGAGTAGTTACACATTAATGACCAAAGCCAGACGCGGAATTTATGCCGCTGCAGTCTCCCCCTTCAACGAGGACGGCTCGCTGAATGCGGCTAAATCAATCGCTTACTGCAAACATCTGTTGTCGGATGGTGGCTGTGACGGCGTTGCACCAACGGGGACAACTGGTGAAGGCTCATCCGTTCCGATGGCCAGCCGTCTGGAATTGCCCGGCGCATTCGCTGAGGCAAATATTGAAACTGACCGGGTGATTTTCGGAACAGGATCACCATCATCAGCCGATTGCGTGGCGTTGACACGCGCCTGCCTGGACGCCGGCTACGCCAACGTACTTGTGCTTCCACCTTACTATTACAAAAATCCGTCCGACGACGGAGTGTTTGCCCATTTCGCCAATCTGGTGGAAACGGTCGGCGATGATCGTCTGCGGGTCTATCTCTACCATTTCCCGCAAATGTCGCAGGTGCCCTTTTCAACTGATCTGGTGAAACGCCTCGTTGCTGCCTATGGACCGGTGATTGCCGGGTTGAAAGACAGCAGTGGCGATTTTGAGCAATCACGGGGATTCGTTGAAGCCACGGGTGGTGTCGACAATGACTTCGACGTCTACCCCTCTTCAGAATCAATGTTGTGGGATGGTCTGTCGATTGGAACCGCCGGGGTAATTTCCGGTTCAACAAACGCCTTTGGTGCAAAAGCACAGGCTGCTTTGCAGGCGCCCGAAGGACCTGAACGGGATGCTGCGATGGAAGCAGTTAAGGCGGCGCGAACGATGGCCGGTGATTTTCCTTTGATGTCCGCGATGAAAACCCTTGAGGCGTGGCGTAGTGGAGATGGTGACTGGCTGAGAATGGCGCCGCCTCTCCTGCCGCTATCTGAAGAACAAAAAGCCGCGCTTCGGTCGTCGGTGGAGGCACTGGAAAATACAAGATTGAAAGAAGACGGTTAGCACACAGGAGGTCACATCAGAACAAGTGGAGATCCGGCTCGGCGATGCCGAAAATACCGGACGAGAAATCTAAGGAATACAATCGGTAACTACTCAGCTACCCTATTTCTGCTGCCATTAGGTGCGACAATTTGATTCATGGCGCATATTTGAGGTTCCACTTTTTTCATTTTGGTGTTTGACTGCGAGGATGAAACTCGAAAATCTGACACCTGAAATTCTTGCTGATTTCTCAAAATCAGAACTGATTGATGTGGTCATGGCTCTGGTGGGTCAGGTTGTCTAACTCAAAGAACAAAATGCGCAGCTTTTGGAGGTGAACGCTCGGCTCCTGAAGGAAAACGAACAACTCAGGAAAGACAACGAGCAACTTAGAGAAGATAATGCGGTTCTTAGGCAGCGTGTTTCAGATCTTGAGCGTCGTCTGGGATCGAACAGTCGTAATAGCAGCAAACCACCTTCGAGCGACGGACTGGCAAAGCCGTCTAGCGATAAGAAACGGCGGACCAAAAGTCAGCGGGGCAAGTCAAATCGAAAGCCTGGCGGCCAACCCGGACATCCCGGCAACACACTGAAACAGGTTGAGAACCCAGACGAGATCACCAGTCATTTTCCGAACCAATGCCAAAACTGTCAGGCCGCGCTTTCGGCGGAGGATACCATAGGTTCTGCGTGCAGACAGGTGTTTGGCCTCAAACCTCCACCGCCGCTTTATGTGACCGAGCATCGTGCGCATATTTGCCAATGCCAGCATTGCGGTGCAAAAACCCGCGCCGATTTTCCTGAAGGGGTAACATCACCCGCCCAGTACGGCGATGAAATAGGGGCGTTGGCCGCCTATTTACAGACGCAGCACTGCATTCCCCAAAATCGCCTGGCGCAGGTTTTTGCGGACATTTTCGGGGTCACAATCACATCGGCAACCCTTTCCAGTCTGGTTGCCAAAAAGGCCGAGCAGATGCTCTGTTTAGCTGAGGCGGTGAAGAACCTGCTGTCCGGGCCTCAAACGGCAGTGAAGCATCTGGATGAAACGGGGTTCAGGATTGGTGGCAGAACGCGCTGGCTTCATATGCTATGCTCCACCGCTCTAAGCCACCTTCGGCTCGGAACTGCGCGAGGTGAAGTGCCACCAGAACTGGCGGGAACGGCAGTGCATGACTGTTTCTCTTCCAACTGGGCAGTGGAAAATGTGACCCATGGATTGTGCAATGCCCACATCTCCCGCGAATTGGAGGCATTGACCGAATATGAAAAAGAAGCTTGGGTGCCGGACATGAAAGCCATTCTGCTCGACGCACTGAAGCTCACGCATGTCGCGCGAATCCAAAATCGGAGCGCGGTCAGCCCGGAGGCAATCACGGATATCGAGCGGCGATTTGATGCCTGTTGCGAGCGTGCTATCGCGTTCCACGAGGCCCAACCGCCTCTCGCGCGCCCAACGAAAGGCAAGAAGCGGGGTCGCCCGAAACGGCGGATTGGGCACAATCTCGCTTTGCGACTCCAAACGCATAAAGCAGCGGTTTTGCTCTTTCTCAATGATCTGCGCGTTCCCTACACGAACAACGAGGCAGAGCGTGATCTCAGAATGACGAAAGTTCGACAAAAGGTCTCGGGAAGCTTTCGAACAGAGGCTGGTGCCGAGAATTTCTGCACTTTACGAACGGTCATTGAAACGGCGCGAAAACAAGGTTGGGACATCCTGAAAACCTTGAAAACCGCGCCTGATCAGCTCATCCTCAACCTCAGACCCGTCTGATGGGCCGTCTATAAAAGCATCAGGTTGGGGTAGCTGGGTAGTTACGACAATCGATCAAAATTAACAATTAAACTGGGAGATATATCATGTCTGGAATAAGAAAAATGGGATCAATGGCGGTTGGGACGGCCATGGTCTTGGCTGGAACGCTGGGGTTTACCTCCACCTTATCGGCTAAGGAAATTGTTATCCGCATTGGTTCGGGTCATCCACCGACCGTCGTTTATGCGGGCCTGATGAAGAACTATTTTCAGCCCGAACTGAAAAAGGCGATCGAATCTCAAACCGATCACACTGTAAAATTCATCGAAGGATACAGTGGCTCGATTACCAAGGTCTTCGATACATTTGAAGGCATTCAAAACGGTGTTCTCGACATTGGTGGTTTTTGCTTCTGCTTTGAAGCTTCCAAGCTGCCGATGCACGCATTCCAGATCATGCTTCCGTTTGGCACCATGGATCCGGAACAAAGCGTTACGATTGCCAATAATATTTACAAGCAGTTCCCGAGCCTGGAGAAAACCTTTCAGAAATATAACCAGACCATGCTCGCGCGGATTGGTGATGGCGGCTACAATCTCGGCACAAACTTTGCCTGGAAGGAATTGTCCGATCTCAAAGGCCGCAAGATTCTCGGTGCCGGTCTCAACCTGAACTGGATGGAGAAAGCAAATATCGGCATCATTCCGGTGACCGATGGATTGCCAGGTTGGTATCAGAAAATCAAAACCGGGCTCGCAGAAGGCGGAATCATGTTTCCCAGTGCCTGGGGACCTGTATTCAAGCTTCATGAAGTTGGCGAGTTTTACACGACGATAGGCTTCGGATCCATTACTTGGCATGCGTTGAACGTCAACAATCGTTTCTGGGATCGACTGCCGCCCGAAGTTAAGCCAATTATGATGGAAGTTGCGGAGCGATATTCGGTCCAAACCGGCGTTTTCAATAAAATCGGTTACGAGAAGGATATGGAGTGGCTCCGTAAAAATATCACGGTGAGTGACCTGCCGGCATCCGTCCGTCTCGATTGGGCGAAGCGACTGAAAGATTGGCCCCAAGAATACGCCAATGAACTTGAAGCCAAAGGCTACCCAGCCAATGCGATCCTCAACGCCACATTGGATGAAGCTGAAAAGGTCGGTTACGAGTGGCCGGTGCGTTATGTAATCGAATAAGCGACGCAGACGATTACGAGACGTCCATTCAAATGTTACCGGCTGAAACCAACTAACACGGATTTCAGCCGGTAAGTTTCAAGATTTCGATTTCAATTGACCGCCGAAAAGAGGAACAAAATGTCGCTCATTACATTCAGTGATCGTTTGTCAAAGTTCTTGATGATCGCCGCCGCTACTTGGGCCTTTGGTCTTTCGTTTCTGGTTATGGCGAACATCATCGGTCGGTCAGTTTTCGATTCACCAATTTACGGCACCGCCGAAATCGTCGCAGCCTCGATTGTGATCATTGTATACCTGCAGGCCGGATATGCCATTCGCAGCCGCTCGATGCTCAAGGCCGATTTTCTGGTGGTCCATTTGCCGGATATCGTCCAACGGATTTTGCTGGCTATCGGATACCTTCTTGGAGCTGCATTCTTTTTGATGATTATCACCGGCGGATGGGATGAGAGCGTGTTGTCCTATGTCGAAGGCGAATTTGAGGGCGAGGGCGCATTGCGGGTGCCGTCGTGGCCAGCGCGCTGGACGGTTTTGATTGGCAGCGCATTAGCAATGATCAATTACCTGGTTATGGCCTATATCGACGTATTTAAACCGACCAACCTGGAATCCGATTAAGCGGCCATTTGGCATCCCCATTAGCTGATATTGTCAATAAGAGAGAATAAGCCTTTGTTCGAAGTCAACACTGCCGTTTTGCTCATAATCAGTCTGGTCGTCCTTGTGGCAATCGGTGTCCATATTGCCATCGCACTAGGCATGACCAGCGCCCTTGGAATTTTTCTGGTAACCGGCGCCGACTCCTATGCCTTCGACACGGTTCAACGCATGCTGGCGGCGACCGCCTATGAGGCCATCCGCGCCTACGTCTTTGCGGTCATTCCATTGTTTATGTTGATGGGTTAATTTATCGGTAAATCCGGAATTGTTACCGATGTTTACAGGGGCATCAACCGGCTGCTGCGCCGATTGCCCGGCCGGTTGGCGATTGCCACAATTACCGGCAATGCGCTGTTCTCATTCGTAACCGGCGTCAGCATTGCCTCCGCCGCTGCATTTTCACGCATCGCCTATCCGGAAATGAAACGGTTTGGCTATCATAAGGGTTTTGCGCTGGGCACCGTTGCGGGCTCAAGTTGCCTCGGCATGCTGATTCCACCTTCGGTTCTGATGATCGTTTGGGGCATTCTCACCGAACAATCCATTGGCCAGATTTTTGCTGCCGGCATCTTCCCAGGCCTGTTATTGGCCACCCTGTTTGTGCTCTATGTACTCGGTATCGCATGGTTCCGACCAGCCACAGTGGGCATTGGATCGGGTGCTGAGGGATCATCCTTGGCTGATGAACCGGACGGAACAGCTGAGGATGAAGTCTCAAACCTTCAATTTTTTATCAGCCTGACAGGCATCATCGTTGTCATAGTCGCAGTTCTGGGCGGGATCTGGTTTGGGATTTTCACCCCCACCGAAGGCGCCGGCGCGGGGGCGCTTATCGGCCTGGCGCTGGGCATTATCAAGGGCATGCGTTTTCGTGACATAATTGATTCCATTTTGTTGGTTGGGCGAACTTCTGCTCCGATCCTGTTGCTGTTGGTGACCACATCTTTGTATTCCAGAACCCTCGCCATGACCGGTCTTGCCAATGCCATTGAAAGCGTCTTTTTGGATTCCGGCATGGAGCCCTGGATGATTATCACCGTCATGGTTTTGATCTGGTTTGCGTTGGGAATGATTGTCGATTCTATTTCCATCATGCTGTTGACGGCGGCCATATTTGCGCCAATTGCCGTGCAGATCGGTTACGACCCGATCGCCTTTGCCATCATCGGCATTATCGCCATCGAAGCGGGTCTGCTGACTCCCCCCTTCGGGCTGTTGGTTTATACCGTGAAGTCATCGATCCACGAAATCGAACCGGAAATGAGTGTGGTCCCGATATTCAAGAGTTCGACACCCTATTGGATAATCATGCTGATCGGCATGATCTTGATCATTAATTTCCCGGAAATTGCGACCTATCTGCCAAGCCAATTGTTCTAGAGCAAAGATGTGCCTCTAATTTAACACAACAAGGATTGAACCAATGCCCGCATACTGGATTGCACGCTCGCTGATCAACGAGCCGGTTGCCTACAAACGCTACACCGATCAGATACCTGCCATTATTGCGAAATACGGCGGCAAGGTTCTCGCCCGGGGTGGCAAATATCAGATCATGGAGGGACCGGAGAAGTTCAAACGCTTTGTGGTGTTGGAATTTCCCGATTTCGATTCTGGGGTCGCCTGCTTTACGTCGAAGGAATATGATGATGCTGCCCGCCACCGCCGTGAGAACGGTGCCGGCGAAGTCGAAACCGTCATATTGGATTCCGGCGAATTCACCCAATAGTCGAACAGGGCAAGTTCCATGAATATAAAACACGTCATGATCCATCATCAGGGTGAACCTGAAGTCATGGTCATCGAATCTGCACAGCTCGCTGCGCCGGGTCCCGGAGAAGTTCAGGTCGAACAAACCGCAATCGGCGTCAACTATATGGACATATACCAGCGTTCCGGTGCCTACGATTTATCGCTGCCCAGCCCATTGGGTCTTGAAGCAGCGGGCAATGTCATTGCGGTGGGACCGGATGTCAACGGGTTTGAGGTGGGGGACAGGGTAGCCTATGGGCCGGTATTGGGAGCCTACGCATCTCACCGAAATGTCCCAGCCGCCCGATTGGTTCTGGTTCCGGATGGCATATCAGATGAGGTCGCTGCCGCAGTTCTCATGAAAGGCACGACGGTCGAATATTTGTTGAACCGCACCTACAAGGTGAAAGCCGGAGAGGATGTCCTGTTTTGGGCCGCGTCTGGAGGCGTCGGTCAGCTGGCTGGTCAATGGGGCTCGCATCTTGGCGCGCGCATGATCGGGGTTACTTCAGGCAAAGATAATTGCAGTTCTATCCGCAAACTGGGCTATGCAGAAGCCATCGACCGAACCAGTGAAGACATTGGAGATCGTGTGCTGGAACTAACGGATGGTGTGGGTGTGCCCGTGGTCTATGACAGTATCGGCGCCGCGAGCTTCGATGCATCGATCAAGTCGCTGGCAACTTACGGCATGTTGGTATCCTATGGCGCTACAACTGGTGAGGCACCACCGGTTCCTCCGGGTTTATTGCAACACAGTGGCTCGCTCTATTTTACCAGACCAACGCTGGCAGACTATATCAAACATCGAGATGATCTCGAACATGCTGCCAATGAAGTGTTCCGGCTGATTCTGGAGGGTGTTTTGAGCGTCAATATCAATCAGCGCATGGCTCTGGTGGATGTTGTGGAAGCGCACCACGCGCTGGCAGCGGGAACAACCACCGGATCGACAATTCTGATTCCCTAAAGATGTGATTTAGTAAATGAATGTCCGTGCAAATGCGTCGCTAATCCTTTGTGCTGCCGCGATAATGAGCGTGGCTGGTGTGGTGGTGTTGACGGGTTCTGATGAGTCGCTGCCTCGAGTTGCGGTGATCGGCGGGCTGGCGATATTTTTTTTCGCCACGCGAATTGTGCCGGAACTGGTCACCAGCCTTTTGTGTTTCCTGGCATTTTTACTGCTCGAGCTCGCTCCGCCTGACGTGATTTTTTCCGGCTTCGCAGTCGGTGGAATCTGGTTGACTATTTCGGGTCTGATCATCGGCACGTCGATCACGCAAACCGGCTTGGGTCAGCAAATTGCGACGCGCATCTTCGCCCGCACAGGCGCATCCTACATCCGCACCGTCCTGCTGTTGGCAACCAGCGGCTTGCTGTTGGGATTTTTGGTGCCTTCAACGATTCCCAGGATAATCGTGATGATGCCGGTTGCAGTATCTTTGGCAAGCGCGATGGGAATGGAAACCGGCTCTCGTGGACAAGTCGGTCTGGCCATCACCGCTGCGACCAGTACATTGCTGCCGACCTATGCGATCCTGACGGCAAATCTGCCGACCATCGTTCACTACGGCGCGTTGGAAACCCTGCTCGGAATCAGAAGTTCATATGCAGATTATTTCGTCGCCCAATTGCCGGCAAATCTGGTTCGGTTTACACTGATACTGGCTTGTCTGCTGCCATTTGCAAGAAACACTGGGCCGGTTGAGTTGGAGGATACTTTTGAGAAAGTTGAACCTATGACAACAACCCAAAAACAACTTTTGGGATTGTTGTTTTTGGCAATTGCTTTTTGGGCAACGGACAGTTTGCACGGTATCTCACCCGCTTGGATTGCGATGGCGGTTGCGGCAATTGTGTTGGTTCCAAATTTGAACATGATGAAAAGCGACGCCATGAAGACATCGGCGGACATGACGCCGGTGTTTTTTCTGGCCGGGGTATTTGGCGTCAGCGCGGTTGCTCAACATGTTGGTCTCGACTCGCAGGTTGCAAGCAACCTCGTGCCGCGCCTGGGTCTGGCTGCAGGGTCAGGCCTGCATGACATATACGCCATTGCCGGATTTTCCACGCTCATCAGCCACCTGACAACAGCTCCGGCAGCGCCGGTCGTCCTGGCGCCATTGGCAAGTGCCATGGCGGAGGCGGCGCAACTGCCTGTACTCACAGTCGCAATGGCCCAGATTATCGGAATAGCGACCCCGATATTGCCGTATCAGGCACCGCCGCTGATTGTCGCAATGGCGCTGGCGCATATCTCTGTTCCCACATTGACTCGTGTGTGCATGGTTCTGACCATTGGCGTCGCCGTGATCGGGATTCCACTTACCTGGGTCTGGTGGCGTTTTATCGGCATCATGTGATTGCTGGCCGGTTCCCGCTTTATTTGTTCCACGGCATACGGGCGCGTTCTATCGCCAGCATTACAGCGGAATTGTCCAGGTCCCCCTCCCCTTGGGCAATATTGTCACCAACAACTTCGAGATATCGCTCGGCCATGGGCAGACCCTGCCCGGCATTTTTGGCCGCCTCATAAATCAAACCGAAATCCTTGGCCGACTGGGTAACCCGACCCAGTGGCTTAAAATCACGGGCGACCATTTTCGGCCCCTTGGAAACCATCACCTTGGAAGCCGCTGCAGACTCGCGGGCAATGTCAAAGAAGGTCGCGGGATCAAGTCCCACCGCTTTGGCAAATACCAGCCCCTCGGCCACCGCCATGCGGCTCAATCCCAGGATCAAATTGATCGCCAGTTTCGCCTTGTTGCCATTGCCCATGGTGCCGACAAAAAAATGTGCCCGGGACAATAGGTTCAAAACGGGCGCAAGGGCGTGCGAGGTCGCTTCATCACCGGCAATCAAAAGGATGGCATCGCCATTTGCCAGATCCGCACTGGTGCCTGAAATTGGCGCTTCAACCAATTCCAACCCTTTTGCGTTTGCCTTGACGTCAATTGCAGGCATTTGTGCGGGATCACATGTGCTCATTGAAATAAGACGCTTGCCCGACTGCTGCGGGGCATCATCAACCAGATGTTCAAGCTGCTCGGTATTGAATACTGCCGAGATGACAAGATCGGCGTTCCAAACATCCGTTGCCAGAACAGGTTGACCGCCAATTGATTCAAAATTCTGCACACATTCGGGTGTGGGATCATGGCCAATCACCTCAATGCCAGCTGCCATCAGGCGCTTGGCAAGCGCACTTCCAATTAGGCCCAGACCGAACAGTCCAACCGAGTTCGGCAAGCTGTGATCGCTCATTTGTCATCCTCCATTCGATCCACAAGCTCTTCGTACAGGGGGAACAGGTGTGAAAAATCGGTGACCGCATGACCAGCATCCAACGCTTCGGTCAGCAGCGTGCGGGTCATGGTTGTATAAGGAATGCGGGCACCAAGCTGTTCACCAAACTGCTGTGCCAGCCCCAGATCCTTTTCCAGATTGGATATCTGTGACCGCGCCATCATCGTGCCGCTGAGAATGTCGCGGGGAAACCGGGTATCGGTTACAAAGCTGCGGGCATTGCCGGCGTTCAGCACGTCAATTGCCCGGTTCAGATCAATTCCGGCATGACCGGCGAGTTGCATTCCTTCGCAAGTTGCCATGAAGCTGCTGTGCAGAATCAAGTTGTGAATCAGCTTCATGGCATGCCCGGCGCCCACCGGACCCAGGTGAAACATCTTTGAAGCAATCATCTCCAAAATCGACTGACAGCGGCTGATGTCGTGATCTGCTCCGCCAACCATCAGTGTCAGCGAGCCAGCATCTGCGCCCGTTGCGCCGCCTGTCATTGCCGCATCAATATAGGAGAACCCCCTGGCAGATAATTCGGTTTCAAGAGCCCGGCTTTGGCTGGGATGAGAAGTTGTCAGATCAACGATCATCTGGGGCTTTTGACCAGCCGAATGGGTTTGAAGTATTTGCGCAATTTGCTCTGTCGACGGGACAGCAAACAGAACAATATCCGATTGGACCAATATCTGTTTAATATTTGCGTTCTGCACCCGATCGGAAAATTCCGCTGCCGCGAATGCTTTTGAGTTAACATCGCTGGCCGCTACCAAGACATTTTGAGAATCCAGGTTGCGTGCAATGCCACAACCCATCTGACCAAGCCCGACTACTGCTGTTTTGCATTCCGATGGCACGGTCAACTCCCTGGCGGTTTTGGCGATTTTTTAAAGGGCGGCTTTCATATCCGCCAGTTTGGAAAGCGAATGATTGGACAGAGGCAGGCCCACGGGCTCACCAGTTTCGGCCGATATGTCTGCACCCAGATAGGACTCCATTACCATGCGCGCATGTTCCGGCGCGACCATAGGCTCGCGGTCGAGCAGAACGCTTTCCAGAAAGTGTATTGTTTCCGGTCCCATTTGACCGGCAAACATGTGGTCGACATGCTCCCCTGGCATTGTCGACATGGGATATTGAGTGCCGTCTTTAACCGTGTTCAGCCAATTGTCCCGCGATGTGTCATCCAATATCAGGGCACCCTCGGTGCCGGTGATCTCAATCCACGTTCCGCAATAATTGGGATAACTGGGTGGCAGGTTCCAGCCGCCACCGACCACGACAAGTGTGCCATCATCCATGGTCACGGTGCTCCACATGCAATCGTAGGACCCATTGAGGTCTTTCATGTAGCCATAGGCACCCTGCGAATAGACTTTGACCGGTTTGGCCGGCGCCAGCAGCCAAAAGACGAAATCCAGATCATGGGTGGATTCCATGGCCACCGGAGACAGCTTTACCCGATTGGCGATCTTCGCCCCCAGATTGCGCGACAGATGGCGGCTGACCATGACATTGACCACCTTGCCCAGCTTACCCTCCGCGACCGACTTTTTGGCGTAGGCGATCTTCGAGTTGAATCGCTGGGAATAGCCGATGGTAAATTTCAACCGGTTGCGCTTCGCCAAAGTGATCAGCTCATCGGCCTCCCAGAGCTCCAGCGCAATTGGCTTCTCCAGCAGGACGTGTTTGCCCGCTTTGAGACAATCGCGAGCGATCGGATAATGCGACCCCTCAGGAGTTGTGGAAATATAGACAACTTCAATATTCGGATTTGAGACGATATCCTGATAATCCAGCGTTGCCGATGCCGGATTGGTCAGCGCCTCGACTTCCTTCAAACGCTCAGGCTTGATTTCGCAGATGTGAAGCTTGTCCACCAGCGCCGATTTGGCCAGCGACTCAGCACGAATTCCTCCGCACCACCCAGTCCCGATAACGGCTACCTCAACCTGTCTCATTCATCGTCTCTCCAAATTTCTAAATTTCAGAACCATTCAGATCCGAGCCAACGTTCAAACCTGACCATGGTCGCAGTTAATGGCGGGCAAAATTCAATTATTTACTGTCATCGTCGATAAAGTGCTCTGCAAATGCTTCTGCATCGCTTTGGATGCTTCGCTGCCAGAGCGTTTTTCAAGCGCCTCCACAACCGCATCATGCTCATCAAATGAATGGTAGTCAGGGTCAGGAGCGGCCTCAGGTGTATCCAGACGTCGCCAGACTACAACAATGCGAACCCCGTTCAGAATTTTGTGCAATTCATGCAACAACGAATTGCCGGACGCCTGGGCAATTATGTCGTGAAACTCTGAATCCAGCTCCTCGTAAGTGTGCCAACTGACGGAATTGCGCATTTTGGAAGCAAGCTCCCGGATACGACGCAATTGGCGCGGCGAAGCGTGCAACGCTGCCATGCGTGCCAATTCAGGCTCCAATGCAAGTCGAGCCATCATCGCTTCCAGCGGTCCGGTCCGTTCCGCCAAGTCGGAGATTGTTCGCTCACTATTGTCGGATTTGCGCTGTTCGGGCTTTCTGGTCAAAAACGTACCGCGGCCAACTTCTCGCGTCAGATTTCCATTTGATTCCAAAACGAGAAACGCCTTGCGAAGCTCTGTACGGCTCACGCCAAGATTGGTGCAAAGGTCCCGTTCGGGCGGCAGGCGTGCACCGGCGGGCAGGCCTGACGAGGCGATCCATGTACGAACTCGGGCTAATACTTTGGCGCTCATTGGTTTACCAAATCCACGTTAGTTGCGACAATTTTTTCAAATATTTTGGTCAATCTTCAATCCAGAATAACTGTTTTATTTCAGGAATCTCAATTATATATCGGTCATACAAAGTTTTATTCACACGCAAGGCCAAATTGGTCAACCATACTGGCGCAGGAGACCGAATTCGGAATGCCCATGTCCTTCAAATTACCCATGCGACGTTCAAACCTGGTCGCGCGGAGACATGTGAGGAACGGTTTCACCCGTGTCGGTAAATGTGCGCGTCACATCTCTGGCTCCGTAAATCCAAAAGATTACAAGTTTCTCCTTTCCGGTATTGCGAAAGTAATGCGGCACGTCTGCTGGAATAAAACTTGTGTCCATCGGTCCCAACTGCATCAGCTTACCGCCAACAAGGGCTTCCGCCTGCCCTTCCAGAATGGTCACCTGCTCGGCGCAATTGTGGGAATGGAGCGGTGCAGCGCATCCGGCGGGAAACGCCGTCGTACCGCTGGTAAATGGCGCGGCATCGGAAATTCCCTTGCCAACCATCAAGCGTGTTTCAACCCCGTCTCCCCGAGCGAATGGGTTAATCGCATCATATTTGAGCACCACACCATCAGTCATATTATCTCCTTTCAATTCGCCACCCGCGCGGCCTCGTTTGGCGCGTTTGATAACCAAGGCCAAAAACAATGTTGAATAATTCCGACCGGATAGACTCTGCCACGATGAAAGCGTTTATCACCCGCAGTTTCATTGCCTGTGGCATGCCCGGCACCGACGCGCGACATGCGGCACAGCTGATGACCAGGGCTGACCTTGTTGGACAGGACGGGCATGGGGTGTTTCGGCTGCCAATGTATATTCGCCGCATTCAGGCAGGTGGTCTGAATGTGGCCCCTAAATTCCAGAAACTGCAAAATCGAAAAGCCACCGCTTTGATCGATGGCGACAACGGGCTTGGCCATCTGGTGATGCGCCATGCAACAAAACTTGCCATGCGCAAGGCGCGCAAGACCGGTATTGCCTGGGTGGGAGCTCGCAATTCCAACCACGCCGGACCGGCTTCGCTTTACGCCATGATGCCGTTGAAGAGGGACATGATCGGCGTTTACATTGCTGTTGGCAGTGCCAATCACTTGCCGCCATGGGGCGGAACCGAGATGCTGTTGAGCACCAACCCGATTGCGGTGGCGATTCCTGCCGCCACCCGACCGCCTATTGTTTTGGATATGGCGACGACGGTTGCCGCCTATGGCAAGGTGAAAACTGCCGCCCAACGTGGCGAAACCATGCCCGAGGGCTGGATGGTCGACCGAAACGGTGCGCCGCTGACCGATCCAAGCCGCGCTTCTGAAGGTTTTCTTCTGCCGATCGGAGGTCCCAAGGGATACGGACTGGCCCTTGTTTTCGGCATTCTTGCCGGCACCTTGAACGGCGCTGCGTTCGGACGCGACGTGGTCGATTTCAATGCCGACGCCACGACGATCACCAATACCGGGCACATGATAATTGCTCTCGATATCAATGCCTTTACGGATGTCGATATTTTCAAGGCGGGCATTGATCGCATTTACGAGGAAATGAAATCCTCTCCCCGCCTTCCAGGGGTTGAGGAAATTCGACTTCCCGGAGAGCGGTTGCAGCGGGTTTTGTCTGAACGGCGCGCGACAGGCATTCCGCTTCCGGATCAGTTGCGCCAACAGCTGGATCATCTTGCGGACGAACTCGGCATTGCACCAATCCAGTGACAGCAACGGCAATTGACGAGCTGCAACCGGAATTAGGTCCCGATCAATTTGAGATGTCGATCCTTGCATCCTCGTTGTATTCTCCATCACATTCCTGGAACCGGGAAAACCACCAGTCCAGGCATGAATTTTCGGGCCATCAGATCTGCTCAATCTGACATTGCTGAAGCCCTGGCTGCTTTATCTCATGGCTCGCGTAAGTGCCCGGCCAGCGGCATGCGTGTCAGCTGCCCTCCCCGGTCCATTTCATCTTCTATTCCCATCATGCGAAGCGCATACCAATAGGTCGCAGCGTTTGACGATACGACCGGGCGGCCCAAACGAGCTTCCAAATCGTCCAGCATATCAACAATGCCGAGTGCACCACCGACATGTAAAAATGTGTCTATGTCGTCGGTGTCGACGCGATCGAAGGCCGCATTGATTGCGTCTACGGGTATGTCGATGATCCGGTCAGATGTAGCGACTTTTAGCCAGGTGGCGTTGGGAACCTCAAAGCCGTGTGCCTGATAGTAGGCGCGCGCGCTTTCCGACATTTCTTCACTCATGGGAGAAATAACACCAATTCTTTTAGCCCCTACCGTTTTCAGCGCTGCCACGCAGGCATCGGTGGCCGTGACAAATGGAAGGTCTGGTAAAACATCCCGGATTTGCTTTCGGTAAAGCGCCTGACGTTCAGTCGACCACCAGCGCATCTCCAGCGAATTGCTGCAAATCACCATATCCGGCCAGCAACCACGCACCTGTGGCAGGGTGGTCAAAACAGCCTCGGGTACTTTGATGTGGTCTGAAATATCAAGCCGGTACATCTGGTTGTTAATGCCCTGTGGGCGCATCGCTTCATATTCGGGCTGCATGTTTGAGTTCTGCTGCGGCACGGCAACAGCAATCACGCCCCGTGGTCCGAACCTGTCTGGCATTGGGTTCTCTTCCAGTTGAGAATTTGCATAAATCTGGTTTCCCGGGGCGGGAAATGCCACCCCGGGAAAGCTGATTAGTTTGTGATGGCTTCAACCAGTGCCTTGTAGGACACGTCCTGCTCATCACGCATTTTCTGATATTCATCACCCAACATCAGATCGGCATTTTCGCCCAGGCGCTTCAACAGGTTCTTGTAGGTTTTGTCGCCTTGGAGCGCGGTGAACGCGTCCTGCAGTTTTTTCACAACCGCATCCGGCGTTCCGGAGCGAACCAGAACCACGCGATGCATGAATCCAATATCGCCAACGACGCCAGCTTCAGTAAAAGTTGGAACATCATCATAGATACGCTTTGGACCGGAACTTGCCAAAACCCGAAGCTTGCCGCTTTGCAACAAGGATCCAATTGTGGCCGGGAATCCCATGGTCACATCCGCGTCACCCGACAGCAGCGCCTGCATAGCAGGTCCACCACCTTTGTAGGGTACCAGATTGAACTGCACGTCACGTGATTTCATCATTTGCGCTGCCGGCACAAACAATGCGCCCCAGTTGCCCGAATGAGCCATGCTCACACCGCCTGGTTTGGCCTTTGCCGCGGCGATCAGATCTTCAAAGGTCTTGTGCGGGCTGTCGCCACGAACAACAACCGCAATTGGCGCAAAGTTGATGCGGGCAATCGGGATGAAATCTTTCTTGGGGTCATAGGGTAGTTTTTCAACGTGCTGCTGAAGCATGTCGATATAATTGTGCGAAAACAACAGTGTATACCCATCGGCTGGAGCCTTTGCGACTTCGTGTGTTCCCTTTTGACCACCGGCGCCTGGTGTCAACCGGACAATCATTGCCTGATTGATGTAGGCAGGAATAACCGAGGTGATTACCCTTGCATTCAGGTCATGACTGCCGCCAGGACCAAGCGGAATGACCATTGTGATCGGCTTTTCCGGATATTCTGCCTGGGCCATACCGAGGGACACCCCCAGTGCCATTCCGGCAGCCACTAACAGGCTGGTCGTTTTTCGGATGCTTGCATTTAACATTCATCGTCTCCCTTGTTGCATCGATTGTGTTATCAGTTCGAGGCGCCGATGCGCTCGCGATCGAACCAAATCTTGCGCTATCCGGAGTCCACGCTCCGCATGCGCTTCCAAAGCAGATAGCCAATGACAGGTGTTGCAACCAAAACCATCAATGCGCCAATCCGTTCGGTCAAAAAGAACCCGACAAAGTCGCCACTGGTCATCGCGACCGTTTGTCCAAATGCATACTCCAGAGGCGGCCCGAGAATGAATCCCATCACCATCGGCATCACGTCGAAGCGTGCATATTTGGCAATAATGCCAAACAGGCCAAACCCAACCAGCATCAGCAGGTCAACGGAATCTGAGCGAAACACAAACGCACCGGCAAAGGCAAACATCATGACCAGCGGAATCAGGATCGAAACCTTGATCGTGACAAGTCTGGAGAAGAACGGAATCGACAGATAGCCGATCACCACAAACAACAGATTGGCAAAAACCATGGCAATCAAAATTGCAAACACAGTCGCCCCCTGCTCCTCAAAAAGCTGTGGGCCGGGGCGCAGGCCCTGAGCAACAAATGCACCCAGCAATATGGCCGTTACGTTGTCGCCGGGTATTCCCAGTGTCAGCAGCGGCACCATTGTCGGTCCGTTTACTGCGTTGTTTGCCGCTTCCGCCGCGGCGACGCCTTCCAACTCTCCCTCGCCGAAATTTTCCGGATTGTCGGAGGCATTTTTGGCCGCCGAATAGCCCATCATGGCAGCAACAACCTGCCCGAGGCCCGGCACGATGCCGATGGAAGTTCCAATGACGGTCGAGCGGCAAATTGTTTTAAAGCATCGTTTGAATTCCAGCCGAGACAGCCGCTCTCCCATCAAGGTGGATAATTGCCGCGCCTTTTCATTGCGCATAACAACGGCTGCAAGTTCGGGAATTGCAAACACGCCGATCAACATCGGCAAAAGCGGAATACCGGACTTGAGATCGAACAGTCCGAAAGTGAAACGTTCGACACCTCCCAATGGATCGGTTCCGACAAATGACAGCCATAATCCGAGCATCATCATGACCAGGCTCTTTAACGGGCTGGAACCCGATGTTGCAGCGATAATCACCAGACTCATCAACAACACGGCAAACAGTTCCGGCGGACCGAACAGCATCACCAAAAAGGCGATCGGAAAAATCATCATTATTGTGAAAATGTCGCTGGCGGTATCGCCGAGCACAGAGGAGAATAAAGCGATGTCCAGTGCTTTGCGTGACTTTCCCTTTTGCGTCAGTTTGTAGCCATCACGCGAGGTGGCAACAGCGGCTCCGGTTCCTGGCATCGATATCAGGATTGCCGGAATGCTGCCGCCAAAGATGCCCCCCTTGTAGATACCCAGCAAAAACGGAATACCAACTATTGGATCGAGAAAGAAAGAAACCGGCAGCAAGATGGCCATCGCCATGAGGGTCGTAAATCCCGGCAGTGCACCAACCAGCATTCCGCCGAACAGCCCAAGGCTCATCAACACAAATGTGTCGACCCGCAAAGCCATGGCGAAGCCCTGATAGAACTGGTCAATCACGGTGCCGTCCGATCACATCGTGGGATGGGCTCACTTCACTCTCCTAACAAGCGCGCATAAAAGATTTCGATGGTGTTGAGCTCAGGCAATGACACCGCCAGAAGTCGGGCGGCAGCGAGGTACAGCGCCACCGGCCCAAGTCCCGCCACACAAAATATCTGCAGTACAGATCTGGTACCCATCAACAAGGACATCGCGATCATCGCGATCGCTGACGAAATCAGGAATCCAAAGGGCGTCATCATCAGCGCATACCCGATCATGATCGAAAAAAAGACGAGACCACGCTGCCATTCACTTTGTGCTAATGTATCGCCGGCATTGGCTGTTTCAGCGCCTTTTGTGCGTATGACAAACAGCAAAATTGCGCACATGGCTGCCAATGCAGCGAGGATGATCATCGGGAACAGGCTTGGCGTGATTGCCGTCAGCGCCCGGCCAAACAAAAGTTTCGGAGGTTCAACCAGCGACCCGAGAAATACCAGAGCCAGGCTCGAGACAATCAACAATACAACGACCGTCAGCACTTCCGGGGTGGCACGTCGTGAACTTCCCGTCATGACGAAACCCTTTCCAGATCGGCTTCAAAAAGATCGATCAGGTCCTGATTGAAACGGCTGCGCGTGGTGTCGACCTCCTGTCTTGTGGCTTCAACAAGGCTGGCCCTTTCCGATTGTGAAAGATGAACCAGGTTCACACCTTCTTCCATCATTGCCTTGGAGCAAATATCATCGTCTTCTTCGGCAAACCGACGCTGCGCCTGCGTCGCCTCCTGCAGCGCAGAAGTGACGGCATTTCTCGTATCATCCGACCAACCATCAACGACTGACTGATTAAACAGAACCGGCGCCACCCCCAGTAGATGCCCAGTCAGGGTGACGGTTCGATGGGTATTGTGCAGTCCAAAATTGTAGATATTTGTCAGTGGATTTTCCTGCGCATCGACAGTGCCGCGTGCGACGGCATCCGGCAGGTCCCGCACGTCGATCGCAACGGGCAAGAAACCTAAAGCTTTGAAAACTCTTTGATGATCGTCGCTGGCCAATGTCCTGATCTTCATGCCCTGACAATCCGCCGGGGAGCGGAAAGCCGTCTCCGCAGAGCTAATGTGACGCAATCCATTGTCCCAGTATCCCATGATCTGGAACCCGGTCGCTGCTTTCACTTCTGCGGCGAGGCGCGTGCCCAGCGAGCCGTCCAACACGGCGTAGGCCCGGCGGCGATCAGGCACCGCAAAATGTTGATCAAACAAAGCCAATTGAGGCGCCCTGCTGGCGAGGTAGCTGGACGAAAAATAGCACCCATCAAGCTCACCACCTTCGGTTGCCGACAAAAGGTCTGATGCCTTGCGCCCGCTTTCGACGATATTTTGGATGAAGTCGACCTCGATTTCGCCTTCGGAAATGCGCGAAACTGCGTCGCGAAATACACGAGCGCCACGGGTGTGAACGGACTTGTCGCCCTGATAGCCACCAAACTTGATCTTCAAACTCATCAAGCGAACTCCCGCGACCGATCGAAGGCGTTGCGAACTGTCCTACCTGCCATTTTCAACTCCCACAGACGCTCGATATCAATTCGCCAACCAATTGGTTGACCTTTCTAAAACGCCAACCAGTTTCGCAAACCATTCAACAGATAAGTTAGCCCGGATGCAACATAAAAAGGGCGAAACTGCACCGAAAACCTTATGATTTTGCTGTATTTTTCCATAGGATTGGTGGACCATTCCAATTTATCTACAGCTTTCAATCAAGCCGTTTGAAATGCACTCTGCAAATCTCGCAGGCCCGACGAATTTCGGCGCTCAATTGTTCGGTAAACAGCCTGATCGCGGCAGATTCTGCCCGGATTGCGGGCTCGATCAACAGGTAATCCACGGTCATTTTAGGCTGAACAATGGGATAAAGATGCATATTGGGATTGTCCAAATCAGCCACGCACAGACAACCGGGCAGAATCGAACAAAAATCGCCGCGCTTTATGATGTCGAGGGTCGTCATCATCGAATCCATTTCCAGGATTGTGTGACCAACCTGCGAAACACTTTTTAACACCTGATCAATCTTGGCCCGTCGCGCATTGCCCTGCCCCGGCAAAACCAGGCTAAGAGCTTCAATCTGCGCCAGATCAACGCTTTTTTCGACTCCTGGCAGAGCACGGCGACTGGCTAGAATCTCCAGATCAGTATCCAGAAATGTCGACCGCAAACCATCGTGAACCGAACCGTCGGGCACCACGGCAATGTCCAATTCGCCCGCCAGTACCATCTGGGTGAGCAAGGCGCTGTATCCTTCGGTGACGGTGACAACCACCAGCGGATTTGACTGGGTAAATTCAGCCATGACCGGCGCAAGAATAGACCTTGCAAAAGTTGGCATGATGCCAATTCGCACCTTGCCGGTCAGAATGTTTTCTTCCGGCGCCACGTCTTCGCTAAGCCGGCTGACTTCGCGAAGGATATTGACCGCACGGTTATAAATAATCTCCCCTGCCCGAGTGGGGACGACACCGGTCGACACCCTTTCAAACAAGGCTACACCAAGTCGGCTTTCCAGGTCGCGCAATTGAACGCTCACGCCTGATTGAGTGGCATGAACCTTTCGGGCAGCGGCCGATATGGACCGCTCCTCGTAGACGGCAACAAAAAATTTCAGATTGTTGAGCTTGATAGAATTCATCGCATAGCCACCATAGACAATGCGGCATTTGCCGCAACGCTGCCACCACTCACGTGAAGCGCGGCCCAGACCAGCGCTGGCAGGCAGACAAAGGTCAATATGGTTGAAACCACAACGGCCCCAGCGACCCTGTTTGGATCTTGCTGATATCTTTCGGCATATACATACGTCACGATCGCTGATGGCATGGTGGCCATGATGAAAACCACCCCAGCTGCGATGCCGGAAAGATCCAGCAAATAAATGACAATGAGAGCGGTAAGGACACCAATTGTCAGTCGCGCCACGGCCAGCGCCAGGGCGGGCAACAGATCTGTCACCTTCAACGTTGCCAGCGAGGTTCCCAGCAGAATCAACATTGCCGGGATCATCATATCCCCCAACATACCCGTGGTGATCATCACGACTGGCGGAAGCTGAGTGTCGGTCATCAAAACAACAAGCACCAGCACCACAGAATAGAGCAACGGCTGCCTGACCAGTTCACGAATACGAACGGATCCGGCGGCAATTGACAGGCCTATGCTGTGCTGAACCAAGGCAATGACAATAAAATAGGCCACTCCCAATTGTGTTCCGATCGCACCAAATGTCAGCACCACCAGAGGCAAGCCCAAATTGCCGGAATTGGGAAACATCAAACTTGGCAGAAAACTTTGCGCCGAGCTGCCGGCGAGTTTCAAAACCAGAAAGGCAATCGTGCCGGCAATGGCAAGAGACATAAAAGCCGCAATCGATAATTCGGAGATCGTTGCACCATCAACCGTCGACGATACATTGGTGTGAAACACAAGCGCCGGCGTAGCGACCAGAATGACGAGATTGCTCAACGTTCTGGACTGTAGGCCGATCGACATTCTGCCCAATATAAACCCGATAAAGGTTATCAGCACTATTGGGACCAGTATGTTGAACATTGCCATCAAAGCCGAAGTTCCAATGCTTCGATCAGGATTCAGACACCAATTCTCCATTCAGGGTCCAACGTTCGATCACCCGGGTTCCAGATTCCTGCAACATTTTGGAGACTGCACAATGGTCGCGCAGTTTTTCAACAACCTGCATGACCCCCGCACGCGACCCATCATACGTGGCATCAATCACCAGGGTGACTTCCGGAAAAGGCACGTCGATGGGATTGATCAAACGGGTGCCGTGGCTGTCCATGGTGACCTGAATGTCGATATCCATTGACGTAAACTCAACACCATTTGCGGCGGCCAGCTTGTTTGAAATTACATGGGTACACCCCAGCAGACCCATGAACACATATTCCACCGGCATTGGGCCCTCATCGGTTCCACCGCGCTGAATAGGTTCGTCAATAATGGCACTTTTACCGCGCGCGGTTGCTACCGACTGGGTTGAGGTCTTGTGACCGCCGGTAATGTTAAACTTCCAGATCGGTTTTTCTTTTATGACTACCACGGAATATCCTCGCTTGCATTTGGTCAGAGTGAGAGAAAGTCGCTGATTGCAGAATTGAAGGCATCAGGTTGCTCGATATTCGACAGGTGAGCAGCGTTTGGCAGAATTTTCAAACACGCTTGAGGAGTTCGGTCAGCCATGTCCTGCATCACCGCAACTGGTGCCGCCATGTCAGATTCGCCAACAATGTACAGCGTTTTGCACTGCAGCGATGGAAGACCGTCGAGCATGTCGAGATTTTGCAATGCTCGCGCTGCACCTTCATATCCGATTGCCGAGGTCGCGTTGAACATTGAACGCACCGTTTCCAGCGAACCGGCATTATTGGGTGCCATAATAAATTCAGATGTAAACCAGCGCTCAAGAGTTGGCTCCACCAAGCCGGCTATTCCCTGCTCTTGGAGATTTGCAATGTTGTTCTCCCACATCGACTTGTAAGCATCCGGTGCAGAGGCCCGCGCGTCGCAACACACCAACCGACCGACTCGTTCAGGCGCACACATGGCAAAGGCCAGGCCGGTCATTCCGCCAAGTGAAATTCCGATGAAATCCGCCTGCTCAATTTCAAGTTCTTCAAACAAGGCATGAACATCTTCTGTCAGATGCCCGAAATTGTAGGGCGCAGTTCCGGCCTGACTGGCACCATGCCCGCGTGTATCATATCGAACCACTCGGTATTTGTTGGCGAGTTCATGGATCTGGGGTTCCCAGACGCGCCGGTCCGTTGCCAGCGAGTTTGACATAACAAGCCACGGAGCCCCTTGTGGGCCATCAACCTGATAGGCGATCATGGTACCTCCGCTGCCAGGCACCTGTCCGGCAATGGGAGCGCTCACTCAGCGGATCCGATTGCTGCATTGAGTTTTGGCATCACCTGTTCGGCCATCAAGATCATCGATTCGCGACCAAGGTCATAATCGGTCCAATCGTGCCCGGCATAAACCAGATTTCCAAACGGGCCGGTCGTCTCGCGAAATTCAAGAATCTGTTCAGCTACACTGGACGGATCGCCATGAATGACCAGCCGGTCAAGCACGTAATCGAGCGTGACGTCTTCGTCAGGCATTTCCTGATCTTCCTTAAACAGGTTCAGCCTGCCGCCTTTCGCCAATTTGGTAAACAAGCTGTGGTAATACAAAACATAAGGACTTCCCGGATCCCGCGCGTAACGCTTGGCGGTTGCCTGATCTTTGGCAACGCAAATATTTTTCGCCACGCGCCAGTTATTGGGGTCTGCAGGACGCCCCCCCTGTTCGCACCCTTCGACATAATTGGGCCAATGAGTCGCGACCCATTTAGGCAACAGGAAGTTAGCTGAAATCGGCTCCCATCCGCGCGCCGCCATCGCGGTTACACCCTTGGAGTAAGGCGCAACAACCGTTCCAACGATCAATGGATGTGGCTCTTGGTAGGGACGCATGATGATACCCTGGCCAATTTCCTTCATCATCGTCTTGCGGGTCGACACGTTATAGAATTCACCTTCCAGATCGTAGGGTGCATCGCCCTCCCAAATCTTCAGCACCATGTTGATGCATTCAACAAACATGGCATTGCGATCACGATCCAGATTGCCGAACACTTCTGCATCCGACATCAGGCCACCGGGCGAAATTCCAAAATTCAAACGCCCCTCGAGCATGTGATCCAACATCGCGACTTCTGCAGCAACACGGGCCGGATGGGAATTCGGCAGGTTAACTGTTCCAGTACCCAGCACGATGTTTTTGGTTTCGTAGGCCAGACTGGCCAAAAACGCGACGGTCGAGGTGATGATCTCAGCCTGGTCGGTTGTGTGCTCACCGCAATAGGCTTCTGCAAAACCCAGTTGATCGGCAAGAATGAATGCCTCCCGGTCCTCGCGTATGCTTTGCGAAAAGGGCTTTCCCAAGGGATGAATCGGCATGGTGAAAAATGAGAGCTTCACAAAATTTCCTGAATTCGGTTACGCAAACGTCTTTTATGAGACGACTAAATCCAGAATGAATAATGATATTTACTCATGTCGTCCATCATATTTACTTCTACCTTACATTCAAGCAACCCATCACAAAAAACGATTGCAGCCATAAATATACATAAGTTGTGGATGTGGCGACCAGCGCATAAGGTCCGTGTTTTAGGTTTTGCCAAGAGGTATTTGAACATGAACGCACATTCAGTACCCTTGGCCGAACAGCCCATTGATGCCCGGGCGTTGCGAGACGTTTTGGGGCATTTCGCAACTGGTGTAACCGTGATCACAACGATCGGCGATAACAACGCAGCGGTCGGCCTGACGGCCAATTCCTTCTCATCGGTATCACTGGACCCGCCCCTGGTGGCCTGGAGCCTGAGCCTCAACGCTCCCAGTCTTTCTGCGTTTCGCCAACATCCGGCCTTCGCAATCAATATTTTGTGCGATCAGTCCAAGGAGTTGGCGCTGAAGTTTGCCCGACCAGCCCCCGACAAATTTGAAAATGTCGACTGGCATGCCGGAGAAGATGGCGTGCCAGTGCTGCAGGCGGCGGCGGCCACGATTGAATGTCAAACAGAGACGCGCATACCCACTGGCGACCATGAAATATATCTCGGACGGGTGATCAATTTCAAACAGACCGGCAGACGACCATTGGTGTTTCACAAAGGCGAGTTTGCTTCGTTGGGAGGATCAATTTGATGCCGGTCGCGCACCCGTTCACGGTTGTGATTGCCGGGTTTGGTTGGTGGGGCAAACACATGGCCGTCCGTCTGAAAGGACATAAGGATATTCGGGTTGCCGGAATTGTTGAACCGATGGAAGCCAACCATTCAGCCATCAAGGAAATGGGCCTGAAGATTTGGACTGACATCGCCCAAACACTGTCCTTGGACGAAGTCGACGCCATCATTTTGACAACTCCCAACCCTTTGCATGAGGAACAGGTTATCCAATGTGCGCGAGCTGGTAAGCATGTATTCTGCGAAAAGCCGCTTGGCCTGACAGCCGCCAGCGCCCGTCGTTCGGTTGCGGCCTGCACCGAGGCAGGCGTCCAGTTGGGCATTGGCCATGAGCGGCGATTTGAACCCGCCATGCTTGCGCTTAAAGCGGACATTGAGAGCCAAGCGCTGGGCACGATCATGCATGCCGAAGCCGCCTTCAGCCATGACAAGCTCACCCACGTGCCATCGGGCGACTGGCGCACTTTGAAAGCGATCTCACCTGCCGCCGGAATGACCGCCATGGGCATTCATCTGACCGATATGTTGATATCCTTTTTCGGCCCGGTGGAAACCGTTCAGGCGATGACGGCCGATAGGTCGCTGGGCTGGGAAACCGGTGATGTGGTGACCGTTCAATTAGGATTTAAGGCCGGCATGACCGCGACATTGAGCGCCGTATTGCACACGCCACATTTCATACGCATGCACGTTTTCGGAACACAAAAATGGGTTGAGGTGATCAATGACAGTCACCCCGACACCCCAGACGGGATCGTGCGGGTTATCACTGCCGAAACCGGGAAACCCATGGTCCACAAACAATATGAATGGACCGACGCGGTGACAGAAAATCTGGAGGCCTTCTGCCGTGCGGCACGTGGGATTGAAGACTATGCGTTCACGATGGCCGAAATGGTTCACAACATAGAAGTGCTAGAAGCCATCACCCTGTCAGCTGAAGACCGGCGCACGGTTGCGATTGACGAGTTGGCCGCATCTAAAAAACCACCATTGGCGACTTGATCATGATTAAGTTGCTTGAAGGTGAAAATTCCTGCATCGACAACCAGTGAACGGAAGATTGGTGGACCAATGTTTTTCAACAAGCGCGGCAAATATGTCAAAACGCTGGATTTATCCCGACATCTGTGCAGAAATATGGCCACGCAAACCGGAGAAATATCGTAGTCTACATCCAATCGTTACAACATCTGCATTGGTTGACCAATAATTACCAAAGATGAAAACATAAAACCAGCTCTGGGAGGAGTTCAAATTGCCCCATATTCCACCTGTGTCTGAAGCTGCGACAACTGAAGCTACAGACGAAATTTCTTGGCTGGCATCGGCAACCGGTTTTACAGCAAATTCCATGCTGACCCTCTCCCATCGGCCGGAAATTGCAACGGCTGTGCTCGGATTGATCCGGGCGGTTGTGCGCAATCCGCAGGGCACGGTCGACCCAGCCCTTCGCTGGATGATCGCTCATGTGACCAGTCTGGCAAACGGCTGCAGCTATTGCTCCGCCCACACCTTTAAAAACGGTGCCGACAACGGCGTGCCGCAGGACAAGCTGGATCAGATCTGGAATTTTGAAACGTCTGAAATTTTTAGCGAAGCTGAACGGGCAGCCTTGCGTGTTGCCCTGACCGGGGGCCAGTGCCCGTCTTTTGCAACACCGCAGGACATGGCGGCACTTAAACAACACTTTTCCCAGGAACAGATTGTCGAGATCGGAGCTGTCATTGCTTTGTTCGGATTCAACAATCGGTGGAATGCGTTCATGGAGACCGATGTTGAACCTGAAGTTACGTCCTTCCTGGCGGAACGAAACTACCAGGGACCGAAGGAGAATCGTTCGACGCAGAACGACTGAATGGGTGCGAACTGATACTCCGCACCGATAACAAGGAGGAATACCAAATGACCAAAAAGTCCAAATTAGACCGGCGCGAGTTTCTCGCTGCTGCCGGAGCCGGGATGGCGGCTCTTCAAATAACCATGCCGAGTGGTGCATTTGCCCAATCGTTTCCCGGACGACCGATTACGGTTGTGGTCATGTATGGTGCAGGTGGCGGAACCGATACCATCATGCGCAAGCTTGCCGAAGAAATGGCAAAGGCACAGGGCTGGACGATCAACGTGATCAACAAGCCTGGTGCAGTTGGTGGCGTGGCCACTCAATTTGTCGGCGCCGCACGGTCGGATGGATATACCGTACTTGGTGGAGCCAATTATAACAGGTTCGTACGTGTATTGGGGCATGCCGATTTTGTACCCTGGGAAGATTGGGTACCGATGAAAGCGGGCAACGCGCTTGCCAGTTGGTCGGTGCGCAAGGATTCACCTTTCCAAAACTTCGACGACATCATCAAAGCTTCAATGGCCAATCCGGGATCGGTATCAATTTGTAACTACCCAGCTACCCCAACCTGATGCTTTTATAGACGGCCCATCAGACGGGTCTGAGATTGAGGATGAGCTGATCAGGCGCGGTTTTCAAGGTTTTCAGGATGTCCCAACCTTGTTTTCGCGCCGTTTCAATGACCGTTCGTAAAGTGCAGAAATTCTCGGCACCAGCCTCTGTTCGAAAGCTTCCCGAGACCTTTTGTCGAACTTTCGTCATTCTGAGATCACGCTCTGCCTCGTTGTTCGTGTAGGGAACGCGCAGATCATTGAGAAAGAGCAAAACCGCTGCTTTATGCGTTTGGAGGCGCAAAGCGAGATTGTGCCCAATCCGCCGTTTCGGGCGACCCCGCTTCTTGCCTTTCGTTGGGCGCGCGAGAGGCGGTTGGGCCTCGTGGAACGCGATAGCACGCTCGCAACAGGCATCAAATCGCCGCTCGATATCCGTGATTGCCTCCGGGCTGACCGCGCTCCGATTTTGGATTCGCGCGACATGCGTGAGCTTCAGTGCGTCGAGCAGAATGACTTTCATGTCCGGCACCCAAGCTTCTTTTTCATATTCGGTCAATGCCTCCAATTCGCGGGAGATGTGGGCATTGCACAATCCATGGGTCACATTTTCCACTGCCCAGTTGGAAGAGAAACAGTCATGCACTGCCGTTCCCGCCAGTTCTGGTGGCACTTCACCTCGCGCAGTTCCGATCCGAAGGTGGCTTAGAGCGGTGGAGCATAGCATATGAAGCCAGCGCGTTCTGCCACCAATCCTGAACCCCGTTTCATCCAGATGCTTCACTGCCGTTTGAGGCCCGGACAGCAGGTTCTTCACCGCCTCAGCTAAACAGAGCATCTGCTCGGCCTTTTGGCAACCAGACTGGAAAGGGTTGCCGATGTGATTGTGACCCCGAAAATGTCCGCAAAAACCTGCGCCAGGCGATTTTGGGGAATGCAGTGCTGCGTCTGTAAATAGGCGGCCAACGCCCCTATTTCATCGCCGTACTGGGCGGGTGATGTTACCCCTTCAGGAAAATCGGCGCGGGTTTTTGCACCGCAATGCTGGCATTGGCAAATATGCGCACGATGCTCGGTCACATAAAGCGGCGGTGGAGGTTTGAGGCCAAACACCTGTCTGCACGCAGAACCTATGGTATCCTCCGCCGAAAGCGCGGCCTGACAGTTTTGGCATTGGTTCGGAAAATGACTGGTGATCTCGTCTGGGTTCTCAACCTGTTTCAGTGTGTTGCCGGGATGTCCGGGTTGGCCGCCAGGCTTTCGATTTGACTTGCCCCACTGACTTTTGGTCCGCCGTTTCTTATCGCCAGACGGCTTTGCCAGTCCGTCGCTCGAAGGTGGTTTGCTGCTATTACGACTGTTCGATCCCAGACGACGCTCAAGATCTGAAACACGCTGCCTAAGAACCGCATTATCTTCTCTAAGTTGCTCGTTGTCTTTCCTGAGTTGTTCGTTTTCCTTCAGGAGCCGAGCGTTCACCTCCAAAAGCTGCGCATTTTGTTCTTTGAGTTAGACAGCCTGACCCACCAGAGCCATGACCACATCAATCAGTTCTGATTTTGAGAAATCAGCAAGAATTTCAGGTGTCAGATTTTCGAGTTTCATCCTCGCAGTCAAACACCAAAATGAAAAAAGTGGAACCTCAAATATGCGCCATGAATCAAATTGTCGCACCTAATGGCAGCAGAAATAGGGTAGCTGAGTAGTTACATCAATTTCAACATCAGGCACCGGTGGTGTGTGGCACGAACTGGCGCTGATCGTGGCGAACATTGCCGGGATCGAACTGAAATACGTCCCATATAAAGGTGGTAAGCCTGCCACTTTGGCCGGTTTGCAAGGTGAAACCGACATTGCCGGCGGCGGCGTCCACGAACATATCGATCTGGTTCGTGCCGGTGAGTTGAGAAACATTTGCCAAACCAGTGCCGAAGACATCAAGCTCGAAAACGGTGCAGTGATGCCATCTATTGCAACGGTGTTGCCCGAAAGCCGCAAGATACTGCCGGTCGGCGCCACCTATAACTTTATGGTTCGCCGCGACATCCCGGCTGATGTCATGCAAGCCCTGGCCGACGGGTTCAAGGCCGCGGCAAGCTCGGACGGTTTCATGGCAATGCTGAAGAGCAAGCATTTCCAGTCGGACATCAAGATCGGCGAAGCTGCGGACCGCGAAGGGGCGCTGATGGAATCGATCACCGTCGACATCTTCAACCGCTTCTCCGACCAGATCGGCGCGAAGGTCAAAACAGCCGAAGAACTTGGCCTGCCGAAACCAGAAGACTTTGATGCCTGGTGGCCACCACAGGGCTATAAGCCTCCTCCCATCAAGGGTTGAACGGCAGATTGCCGATAAAAGTGCGCGCCGCTCTCCCATGCGGCGCGCCATTTTCCAATTCTAAATCCGTGGGCCATTTGGTATGAGCAAACCGCCAGGCGACGCCGTAAAATTTGATGGAGAGGAAGCTGGCTCTGGCTATGCCAGTCCCATGCTCGACCTGATTGCCTCCGGCACCATCATCGCTTTGACAATCATCGTGATGATTGCGTCATGGAATTTGAAAATCCCAGGTGGATTGACGACGGCACCCGGATTATTGCCGTTTCTAACAGCAGCCTCGCTTTGCGTGATGGCGTTGGTTCTGGCAGCAACAGCAATTCAAAGACACCGGGCCGGTGTTATTGCCGGTACCGATGAAAAGCGGAACATACCGGAAGACATGCGGGCGCTGGCCTTGGCTGCGACCGTGGCAATCTACATATCCTGCCTTCATTTCCTCGCCTTCCAGCACGGTTTCAACATTGGCGAAACGCACTTTATTCTAAGTGCCTTTGAACCGGTCACCATCATCGCCCTGACCGCAATCATTCATATGTCGTGGCGCGGTCCATTATGGATAACCCTGTTGATCTCGACCGTCTGGACGTTGATCCTGTCGCTGGTATTCCAAAAAATGTTCAACATTCCTCTACCAGGTGGGTTCTGACGCGATGGCCATGTTGGATGCCTTTGTCCTGGTATTTTCACCCTGGCTGCTGGTGATGACACTGAGCGGCGTGTGCCTCGGGATCATCTGGGGTGCCTTGCCCGGCCTGTCCACCACAATGGCGATGGGCCTGCTGATTGGTTTGTCGGCGGGCATGTCACAGGATGTTGCCATTTGCTTCATGCTGGGTGTCTACACCGGCAGCGTGTTCGGCGGTGCCATTTCTGCGGTTTTGATCAATATTCCCGGAACCCCCGATGCGGTTCCCACCATGATTGAAGGCCACCAGCTTGCCCAACGTGGCGAAGGTGGACAGGCACTGGGCATGGCAATTGCGGCCTCCTTCATCGGTGGGGGAATTGGCATCATCATGCTGATTGTCTTCATCCCGATGATTTTGACCTTTGCGCTGAACTTCCGTTCATGGGAAATGTTCTGGCTGGCGGTTATCGGCATTATGGTGGCGGGTTCAATGGCTGCCGGATCCATGCCGCTGAAAGGCTGGATGGCCGGATGGCTCGGCATGCTGGTCGCCTTTATCGGGCTTGATTCAATCCATGCTGTCCCACGTTTCACCTTTGGCAGCCTGGCCCTATATGACGGTATTTCTTATGTGGCCGTACTTATCGGCCTGTTCGGCATGGCGGAGATTTTGCGAACCCTGCCCAGCAAAAACGCTCCGACAATTCCAAGCAAAGTGGGGCGCATCATCCCGCGCTTTAACTTGCTCAAACGCTTCATCCCGTCGGCCGCGCGTTCTGGAATTTTGGGCACGCTGATCGGGGCTATTCCCGGTGCCGGGGCCAATGTCGCGTCGTTTCTTGCCTATGACATTGGCAAAAGACGCGCCAAGCCAGAGGAAAAGGCCAAGTGGGGCAAAGGCAGCTACGAAGCTCTGGTCTGTGCCGAAACTGCAAACAACGCCAATATTGGTGGTTCCATGCTGCCGACCCTGGCACTGGGCATTCCCGGCAACGCTGCCGCGGCCGCACTGTTGGCTGCGCTGACGTTAAAAAACGTTGTTGTTGGGCCGACCATCGAAATTGATCATCCCGGTCTGATCTACTTCATCTACGCTGCGCTGATCATCGCCAACATTTTTATGTATGCGGCAGCCTTTGCGTTGATCGGCCCCTGCGTAAAATTGTTCAGTCTTCCCCGCGGAATCCTGATGCCGCTGATCATTCCGGTCTGCGTGATTGGTGCTTATGCGGTTAAACTGTCGATGTTTGACGTCTGGATCATGTTTTTTGCCGGTGTTGCCGGTTGGCTCTTGTCGGTGTTTCGATTTCCTGTCGCGCCGATCGTCCTGGGCATTATCCTGGCCCCGCTGGCCGATGAGAACCTTCGGCGCTCATTGTTCATCTTCGAAGACAAAAGCCTGGGCTTTATATTGTCTCAGTGGATCGGCACAGTATTGATGATTTTTGTAATTTTTGTCGCCGCCGAAGGAGTGCTTCGGGCGTTGCGATCCACCGGAATATCCAAAACGTGAGGAATTGAAATGAAACGACATGAGCGCAAGGAAATCGGTCTTGCGATAATTGGTTGCGGCACGATTGGCCGCATTCGGGCGGAATTCGCAAGAGCCTATCCCGGCGTCGGATGGATCGGTCTTTGCGACTTGAAATCCGATCTCGGCGAGTCTTTGAAAAATGACGTTGAGGCGGATTTTTTCACCACCGACTACCGCGAATTACTCAATCGTCCCGAAGTAACGGCTACAATAATTGCAACGGACGAAAACTTTCACTTTGACCCCACCATGCTGGCTATCGAACAGGGGCATGATCTGTTTATTGAAAAACCACTGGCAACAGACGCCCGCCAGTCGGCCCAAATTCTGTCGGGAATTGAGGCCGCCGGGATTGATGCTGTTGTCGGCTATACCCAACGGTTCCGCCGCCGTTTTCTGGCGGTTAAGGAGCGTCTGCTAACCGGCCAGATCGGCGATGTGCATTCGGTGGTCACCCGGGCCTTCATGAACCGCATGGTGCCAATTGCAACCACCCGCAGAACCCAGGATCGCGCAACGCTGACTCCGATGGTTGTGTCCGGCACCCATAGTCTGGACATGTCAATGTGGCTGATGGAAGGTAAGACCCCGGTCTCGGTTTTTGCCCAGTCCACCGACCGGGTGTTGGGCGAAATTGGCACCAAGGATTCAACCTTTGGCGTGTTCACCATGTCTGACGGCACAATCTGGTCGATGAATATTTCATGGGCCCTGCCGGTTGTCTGGCCAGGCGCCGTCTATGGCATCGAAATTGGCATTGTTGGGGACAAGGGCGTCATTGACATAGAGGACACTCACCGGGACCTGGTGCTGGCCAGTGATGTGGCACAGGGCGCCGGCTATGCGCCAGAAGGTTTTGAACCCGCCGCGCCGCGCCATGTGGATTTTCTGACCAGCTATCCCCCCGGAGACCTGCACGACAACCAGTTGTGGGGACCAATGCGCGAAGAAACCAATGCCTGGTATCAGCGAATTTACACCGGGCAAACCACCCCCCCACGCCACGGCGGCGGATGGCCACCGAAACCTACTGATGACCATGGCTATGGATCTGTCGGCCAAGCGCGGAACTCCGGTAGATCTGCCGGTTGACCCTGATGAGTTAATGAGAGAGCTGACGTGATTTATGGGCGCTGTCAGACCATCTGGCGTGGATCTGGCAGTGTCCAACGGCACAGCCTTCAGTATCTAAGTCTCGTTATGACGGCATCGGCAGCGGCAGCGGCAATGACGGCGGCCTGAAAACCTCTGGCGCAGATGCGCGGTATTCGCATTTGCTGAACTGAGATTAAACTCAGGTGGTGTCCCTAAATGCCCTGTACTATCGATAGGTGGTCCTGGAACAATCCGGTCGAAACGGGATTATCGATGCCGCGCTGACGAGTTTGAAATCGGCGAGCCTGCCAGTTTTGGCGTCTTTGGCATTTCGGCTGTTTCTTTCAAAAACTGAATATCGCATTGTCACAACGTCGCTGGTGTGTCTAACTTTGCCATCAGGACACAAACCGCTGCCGACAAGAATCCCTTGGCACTTGGATGCAGACCAGAATCGGAGAAATTCAGATGAACCTCGAGAAACTTTCAAAACGTGTGACACAAGAACTGGAAACTGCACTGGCTGATGATCTTCCGGAAGCTGAACGGGAAGCAATTTTGGATATCGTGCAGCGGGCGATGCTCGATTCTGCAACCCGCACGCACCGCGAAATGAAGGAAACGGCAGTCGTTTGCTGTGGCCCGGAGGCCGATCTCGCCCACAAAATTCAAGAACAAATGGACAAAAAGCGCGGTGTATTGATCGCCAATCTGATGGCTATGAGGTAAAAATCAGGCTGCAATCTACCATTCCACGTCTCGACTATGAGAATAGGTTTGGTGGCAACGATTCTCCGTCGAAGAGAGCCATGATTCGCAGATGTCATTAAGGCGGACTGGAACCGCAGACAATTGATCCTTGAATTGACTTAGCGGGTTGTTGCGATGGGAAAAAAGAAAAATCGACGCAGGTTTGGAAATGAGTTTGACAGTTTCGTCGAACATCCCCGATACGGTCGGCATCCCCAAATTACGGGGCTGAATCCAAAACCGGATTTTGACACTCGCGTATTCCTGCATTGGGCATCGCCCGCGGATCAACGCATTGAAAACACCGCCATCGTCGCGGATCTACAACGACAATCGCCTGCAACCATCCCCGTCACGCATTATTTCGACGTGAAGCGCGTCTGCCGGGACTGCAACAGTCCCTTCCTATTTTTCGCGCAAGAACAGCAACACTGGTATGAAGATCTGGAATTTCCGCTGGAGTCTGATTGTGTGAGATGCTCTCCCTGTCGCAAAATGCAACAGGGGCTGGTTCAAAAACAGGCGAGATACGAAGAGCTATTTCACCTCGCCCAACGAACATTTGATGAAGATTTGGAAATGGCAGAATGCTGCATTTCTTTGATGGAAGCTTCCTTATTCGGGCACAAACAAATCCCCCGTGTGAGGATGATTTTGAAAAACTCCAAACCTTTGCTCACGCCAGCAAACGCTACTGTCCATGAAACCCTGCTCAGCCGATTGGTCTCAATTGAAGAAAAACCGGATCGGGATATCGGATAGCCGCGCGCTGTTTCCATTTTCCGTTTCGATATCAGGAAAAAATGCCCAAAAATGATCCGCTGGAGTTTACAGGGTCGGGCAAGGCTTCAAACAAGCCATTCAATGCAGTCCGGTTTCACCGTTACCCCGAGACCGCTATTGTGACCAAAATCATAGCGCTCGGGATGCAATATTCCTCCCCTGCCAAACCGGATGGAGTGTTCACAAATATCCTGTTTTAACAGCAGGCGACCATAGGCACCTTCTCGCGCAAGTGGCGGCTTATGCATGCCTTGCGAAACCGCCAGGCCTGCCCGGGTCAACAGACTGGTTTCGCCAACATGGGCACCCAATATCACGTCAATTCCATGAGCTAGACAATAATTGGCCAATCGGATGGACCGCAAAATACCACCGCATTTTGAAACACGGATATTGGCGACGAACTGTTTGGCATTTTTCACATAGGGCGCCATGTGGTTTTCGCAAATGCAGCTCTCATCCAGAATAATCCTGGTGTCGAGTGCCTGAGCGATATTGCTCATGGCTTCAGCATCAAACGCATTCACCGGCTCCTCGATTGCCCAGTAATCGCGCTGTAACTGGCGGCAATAGCTCACACAGCTATCTGCATCATCCCACAGGTTGTTTGCATCGAATCTGACAGTTGCTGATTTGGGCAATGTCGCTAGCCGCCTGTTTTCCCGCTGAAGATCGCCTCCCAATTTCACTTTAAAATCTTCAAATCCATATGCTCTGTAAGCCAAACTCATCGCCAACATTTTGAGCGGCGAACTGTCTCCCATGACCGCAGTGTATTTGGCGGGAGATTTTGGGCTCGGATAACCAAGCAGAGCTTCAACAGCAACATTCTGGCGCTTGCCCAGCAGGTCAATCACCGCGAGTTCAAGCGCACAAAATGCTGATGTATTGTCATCAATCAGATCCCGGTGAGTTTCACTCCAGTTCTGCAACTCCTCAAGACTTTTTGCAGCTTCTGCGGCGGCCCCACCGTATTTTTGCAAAAATTCGAAAGCGCTTGCTGCTGTTTCGCCCGTTACATATTTCCGAGGACAGCCTTCGCCGTAGCCAACACATCCCTCGCCATCGTGGAGAGCGACAATAATGTTTTGAGTTTCACTTATCTGCGCAGAAGCGTGTTTGAAGCTAAACCACATCGGACTATTGAACCGCCCGAGCCGAAGTGAAACACCCATGATCAGTCCTGCTCTACCAAATCACTCAACTTTTCGGACCAGTCCTTTGCATAGCCCAAAATGGTGGGTTTGTACTGGGACTCGCGCACGCCGTTCGAAACGCTCCATTCTTTGATTGTGTCACAGGCATCATTGCGAAATCGGCTCAAACTCAGTGGACCAAGCCTGCCGCTGGACCGCTTGTCGTCATACTCACTGTTGAGTTGCCGCAGATGTTCATCCATGGCATTGGCCAGCGCCACCGAATTGGCGGGCTTATCATGCTCCAGGTAAAGATGATAAAATCTGTTTTGTTCGTCCGCCAGCGCCATGAAACCTCCGACATGAATATTGTGTTCCGCCTCGCAACGGTTCACCGCTTCAATCAGCTGGTGTTCGCTGAGCTTTTCACCGGTAATACTGGTTACACCCTTTCCCTTTTGGACGAACTTTATCGCCGGACAGTCCCCTATTCCTGGTTCCGCACGTACAATATCGTTAATGTCGTATCGATAGAGCCCGGAACGGTTGGTAATGAATACATAATAATCTTCTCCCAACACCAGTTCATGAAGCCCCAGAAATTCGTGCTCTTCTGCTTCCCAGTCGGCCCGTTTCACGAATTCGTAGACATGGTGATTGAGCAATGGCAGGCAGGTATTTTGCAGCGCTGCGACGTTGGCTGAACCCATGAATTCACTGGCCGCATATCCGAATTCAACTATTCTTACACCGGCCGGCAAATGCCGCTTCAACTGATTGATGGCGATACCGCAGCTGCCGCCCATCCATGTTGCGATGGTTGATAATTTTGGCCAAATATCATGTGGCGCCAAACTGCCTTGGGTGCGGAATGCATCTTTCAGTTGAGCTACACGTTGGCGGTCCATGCGCTGTTGGATTTCAGGCAGGCAGGAGCGCGCTTCGGGCAACAACCAAGAGGTCTTCTTCCCTTCAAGCGCTGCCAGCAGATTGTCAGCATTGTCTGCAATCAGATGAACAAGTTTCAATATTGACGACGGATTGGCAGTCGCAATGCCCGTCAGGTTTTTGCTCGCCAAAACCGCCAGACAATAAACCTGATATTTCGCTTCAACATCTGCGATCGAAAAAGCTGAAGTCGGGAGGACGAATTTCCTGGCCAGAATTTTTGAGATTGACGCATAAGTGCTCCCGGACATGGCTCCATATGGAAGTCCATTGGCAAGCCGCCCCTCCTCCATCGGGCTAGCAAACCCCAGAATTGAACCTTTCATGAAACCGGTATCGCGCCACAGGGACAATGACAGCAGTTTTTGTGCATGGCTGATTTGTTGCAAACCATGGTGTGTGAGCGGAATGTCCTTGAACCGACCGGTTGTTCCGCTGGTTCTTGCATAATAGACAGGCGGTGCGGCGGTTAAAGTCTGTTCCCCATGCATTTGCCGTTCTATCAGCGGGGCTAGTTGGTCATATTCATGGGTCGGAACTGTATCGCGATATTCTTCCAGGCTAGACAGGGTCGAAAAATGCGCCGCTCGGCCAAATTCGGTGTCCTTGTTTTGCTTGAGAATGTCGATCAGCAAATTTAGCTGAGCCGTCTCAGTGTTGCCGGCCGCCTCCATCAGCGGTTGACGGATCTTGTGATCATTCCAGCGCATGTTGACGCTGATGATCAGGTTAAGAAGGAAATGCAGCACCTTCTAGCGCTCCGTTGAATCGGGTGTTTGTTCCGTTGATGTCGTAAACGGCGCCGCGATCTGCTGCAAAAATCCATTGGGCCAATTTCTATTGCCGATACCAACACGCCCAACCTGTTTGTTGATTGGCAAAAACCGAGTGCCAAATATCGCATCCCAGACGATAAGATTATTGCCATAGTTTGAGTTGGCCTCAGCAAGTTTTGCAGAATGATGCCAACGGTGAAGTTCTGGCCCGGCAATAATCCAGTTCAGCAACCCCAATCTGACGTCGGAATTGGAATGTTGGTAAAAACCGTTGATTGCATACAGCACGAAATAGGCGGCAAAAACTTCCCCTGAAACCCCGAGCAACAGGAACGGCAGCGTATCGCCTAAAAATTGCAGCGCCTTGTCGAACGGATGAAAGCGACCAACATTCACCGTGTAAAGCTTTTCCGCTGCGTGGTGGACGGCGTGCAGTTTCCACAGAACCCGGTTGCGATGAAATGTCCTGTGGAGCCAGTACCGAAAAAATTCTGCAATCACCAACATCAGCAACACCTGCAACAATACAGGAGCTTGATGTGGCCAATATTCCTTCAGTGGAGCCTCACCGTTTTGCGCAAGCTTCACAATCAGCAGAAGCGCCAACCCTTTCAGAACTGCTGGCAGGCCGACCTGAACCACCGACAAGAAGATGCCGTCATACAAGACATCCTCTGCGTTTGGCCGCCAGGCCTCCCGATTTGGAACGAATGTTTCATGCAGAAGAATTCCTATCGCCGCGACAACAACGCTTAAATAGGCCGCAAACAACATCGGGGACCCGGTTTTTATCAACCATATGAAAAGTAGATAACCACCTCCAATGAGCGTCGGGTAGGCCAGTTTTCTAATCAAATCTGAATTGGGCGGAGTTTTGCCATTCAGCCATTGGCCTCTCATGGCCGATCCAAATACCAGCACGTAAGCAGCCAGAACGAAATGGAACGCCGTTGGAACAGCCCCGTCGAACCACGAATGCTCGATCAAATCAAAAGCTCCGATGATCATGCGAACCAGCATGGTGGCAACATAGAGCCAACCAACAGACAACAGGAAAACCCCCAATCGCGGCCTGGCCTTTTGAGAGCCCGTCAAAAGGATGCCCGTCACCATGAGGATCAGCAAAACAAGCTGCAGGAACAAAAGAGTTTCATATGAAATCGTATTGCTGTGCCAAAGGTCGAAACCCGGCATCAAATCCACTTCAATGTATTGCAACATAAACTGCAGATAAACGCGTGTGGCAAACACCAAGGTCAGCGCAGTTAGCAAAGCCCGGAAGGGTATTACCGACACCATCAGATCACGCCAATTCGATTATTGTTTATTAATTTCAATTTGATGGACTTTCATTTGAATTTCGTACGCGGAAATTTGTTTTTCTATAGTCTTCAGTAATGAAGGTTAAAAATTCAGATTTTCTATTCATATACGCAATCCAAAAATAGTTTCTTTGAAAATGAGTAACTACCCAGCTACCCCAACCTGATGCTTTTATAGACGGCCCATCAGACGGGTCTGAGGTTGAGGATGAGCTGATCAGGCGCGGTTTTCAAGGTTTTCAGGATGTCCCAACCTTGTTTTCGCGCCGTTTCAATGACCGTTCGTAAAGTGCAGAAATTCTCGGCACCAGCCTCTGTTCGAAAGCTTCCCGAGACCTTTTGTCGAACTTTCGTCATTCTGAGATCACGCTCTGCCTCGTTGTTCGTGTAGGGAACGCGCAGATCATTGAGAAAGAGCAAAACCGCTGCTTTATGCGTTTGGAGTCGCAAAGCGAGATTGTGCCCAATCCGCCGTTTCGGGCGACCCCGCTTCTTGCCTTTCGTTGGGCGCGCGAGAGGCGGTTGGGCCTCGTGGAACGCGATAGCACGCTCGCAACAGTCATCAAATCGCCGCTCGATATCCGTGATTGCCTCCGGGCTGACCGCGCTCCGATTTTGGATTCGCGCGACATGCGTGAGCTTCAGTGCGTCGAGCAGAATGGCTTTCATGTCCGGCACCCAAGCTTCTTTTTCATATTCGGTCAATGCCTCCAATTCGCGGGAGATGTGGGCATTGCACAATCCATGGGTCACATTTTCCACTGCCCAGTTGGAAGAGAAACAGTCATGCACTGCCGTTCCCGCCAGTTCTGGTGGCACTTCACCTCGCGCAGTTCCGAGCCGAAGGTGGCTTAGAGCGGTGGAGCATAGCATATGAAGCCAGCGCGTTCTGCCACCAATCCTGAACCCCGTTTCATCCAGATGCTTCACTGCCGTTTGAGGCCCGGACAGCAGGTTCTTCACCGCCTCAGCTAAACAGAGCATCTGCTCGGCCTTTTTGGCAACCAGACTGGAAAGGGTTGCCGATGTGATTGTGACCCCGAAAATGTCCGCAAAAACCTGCGCCAGGCGATTTTGGGGAATGCAGTGCTGCGTCTGTAAATAGGCGGCCAACGCCCCTATTTCATCGCCGTACTGGGCGGGTGATGTTACCCCTTCAGGAAAATCGGCGCGGGTTTTTGCACCGCAATGCTGGCATTGGCAAATATGCGCACGATGCTCGGTCACATAAAGCGGCGGTGGAGGTTTGAGGCCAAACACCTGTCTGCACGCAGAACCTATGGTATCCTCCGCCGAAAGCGCGGCCTGACAGTTTTGGCATTGGTTCGGAAAATGACTGGTGATCTCGTCTGGGTTCTCAACCTGTTTCAGTGTGTTGCCGGGATGTCCGGGTTGGCCGCCAGGCTTTCGATTTGACTTGCCCCGCTGACTTTTGGTCCGCCGTTTCTTATCGCTAGACGGCTTTGCCAGTCCGTCGCTCGAAGGTGGTTTGCTGCTATTACGACTGTTCGATCCCAGACGACGCTCAAGATCTGAAACACGCTGCCTAAGAACCGCATTATCTTCTCTAAGTTGCTCGTTGTCTTTCCTGAGTTGTTCGTTTTCCTTCAGGAGCCGAGCGTTCACCTCCAAAAGCTGCGCATTTTGTTCTTTGAGTTAGACAACCTGACCCACCAGAGCCATGACCACATCAATCAGTTCTGATTTTGAGAAATCAGCAAGAATTTCAGGTGTCAGATTTTCGAGTTTCATCCTCGCAGTCAAACACCAAAATGAAAAAAGTGGAACCTCAAATATGCGCCATGAATCAAATTGTCGCACCTAATGGCAGCAGAAATAGGGTAGCTGAGTAGTTACGAAAATGAACATATTGAATTAATTATATGCAATGCTGGCCAAATTACGATTGCAACTCTAAAAACCTGCCCTGATATTTACATTGCTGCCGGATTCGGTGGTGTCCTCGCTGAGCCGACCGACATAGGACAGGGCCAATGTGGCCGCCTCCGTCTGATTAAGCATTACCAAATGCATGCCTCGCAACCGACCCATCTCCTCAACCTGCGACACACCACGCAAGCCAACAAGACCAATCTGATCCGGCCCCTTGGTCATTGCTAATCATACCTGCTAGCATTCATCGCTGAAGGGGTTGCGCATGGATCGGCGAATAGCTGCTGTTTTGGTTACCGACGTGGTTGGCTATTCGCGCCTGATGGGTGTTGATGAGGTCGGCACGCTGGCCGCTTTGCAGCGACACCGTGATGAACTGTTTGACCCCTCGGTGGCCCAATATAGCGGCCGTATCGTGAAGCTCATGGGCGACGGCATGTTGATGGAATTTGCCAGCGTCGTTGATGCAGTGAGTTTCTCCGTCGACGTTCAGTCCGCCCTGTCGGAACGCAACCAAGGCCTGCCAGGGGACCGCCGCATTGACTATCGAATTGGCATCAATCTGGGTGACATCATATTCAAGGACGGTGATATATTTGGCGAGGGGGTCAATGTTGCGGCGCGGTTAGAGGCGCTGGCCGAACCGGCAGGAATCTGCATTTCGGGTACCGCCTATGATCAGGTGAGTTCGAAACTCGATTACGGATTCGAATTTATCGCCGAAAAGCAGGTCAAGAACATTCAGGAACCGGTGCGGGTTTACAAGGTCAATCCCGAAACCAAAAATTCTCTGAAAAACTCCGTATCAAGCAGTGCTGCGGTGGTGCGCCGAAAGCGTGTCTCGGTGATTATTCGAAAGTTCCGAATTCTTTTCGACGGCGAAGACTTAACCGAATATGTAGATGCATTTTGCGAGGATCTGGAGATTGCGTTCGCCCAACTTCGCACGCTTCAGGTATTGGCAAATTCCTTGTCTGCTGTCCAAGGAATGACCGGCGAGAGCGCAGCCGATTATTTGATTCAGGGGAGCATTCGTTCCAGGGGAGATAAAGTCCGCATCAATGCCCAGGTGATTCACTTGGTATCAGGCTTCAATGTCTGGGCCGAACACTACCAATGCGAGGCTGAAGAATTCTATTCAGGCGCAGAAGCGATCGTCGAATCTTTGGTTGCTTCAGCTCAGACTCAGATCTTGCTGTATGAAGGCACCCAGGAAAAGGATTTCCATGACGAGCGTGAGAGGGTCGAACACTTTGTCTCAAAAGCCTGGTCGATTCTTTACGGTCTGACGCCGGAAGCTCTCGATCACGCTGAGCGATTATGCAACGCAGCACTGTCACTGGACCCACGATCGGCACGGGCCCATCAAGTGCAGGCATGTGTTGCGCATCACCAGTTTTACCTGGGCTTTACCAATGACCCGGAACAGGTCTTGCGTTTGGGGCTGGAACAAATCAATCGGGCAGCAGAAATCAACGATGAAGACGAGTACACGCACTGGGTTCGCGGCAATATCCTGATTGATTTGCGCGAGACCAAAAAGGCATTTTCAGCATTCGACAGATCGCGTGAAATCAACCCCAATTTTTCACTGGCGGTTGCAAGCTACGGTACAGCTTGTGCATGGGCCGGCCAAAGCGCCAAGGCAATCGGACTTTCTGAACAGGCCTTGTCTGCAAACCCGAAAGATCCCTCCAATTTCTTTCGCTTTAACACAATCGCAGTTGCCCAGTTCACCGCTGGCGAATTTGAACACTCGTTGAAATGGTCCGAACAAACAATTGAACGGCGGAAGACGTTTCTCATCCCCCATCTGATCCGGGTTGCATCCTCGGCTCATTTGAAACTGCCCGATCTGTCGAGCAAAGTTGGCGAGATGCTGAATGAATTTCCGGCAGCGCAAACTCTTGGACTGAAACTGGCACCATTTACCCGTCAACAAGATCAGGACTCGTTGCGCATTGGACTGGAGCAAGCCTTCCAATAGGTTCAAGCACGAAACTTCTTGACCTGTTCGACTTCCGATTGTCGATCTGAACCATCCGCCGGGGCGCTTTGCCAAACCATGAAACACCGCCAACTTCAATCAATTGCCCATAATTTTGCCGCCTCCCTTGCGAGCGGGATGGGATTTGTCGTGGGTTATGTTCCGACACAGATTTTTCAGGAAGCTGCGTCAAGCAAGGATGGGAATCTCACCATTGATTTTCTGGACGGTCGAATAACTGACGGCACAGCTTCCAAGGATTTGAGAAAGGCAGTTGAACTTTATCGGGAGGCATTTTCCGAATTCTGCCAAAAGCACGGCGCGGATATATCCGACTTTCGTGAACTGTCGGTTCGCTTCCAGGCCGGTCAACTGAACAACCATTTCGCGATTACCATTGAGGATGCCAGCGGCAACCGTTCAGTCCGCAAATACAATGGTGCACTTGGCGAACGGGTTCGCGAACTCGACGACAGAGGGCGCATTCGGCCAAAAACCTCATAATGACGGGAGCCAGTGTCAGATGACAAAAATTTACACGGTAAGCCCGGGCGACGGTTTTGAATGGGTATTCCTGCACAATCATGAAGACTTTGAAGCCCTGCTGGAACTCGGCGTAGAACGGGTTAGCGAAAGTTTTCAACCGCTGTCCGCCTATCGCATTCTTGAAGATGAAGGCGAAACTTTTCGCCAAGCCGACCTGCCTTGGATTGGTAGCCACTTCCTTGTCATGCGCGACCACGTACGCGAAATACTTGAACCGGTTATGGCCGATAACGTCGAGTTCCTGCCATTGCAGACCGACGATGGTATTCAGCTCTGGATTACCCATACGCTGCGGCAAGTGCCGGTGCTGGATCTTGAGCGCTCCGAACTTAAGCGGTTTGCTTCATCTGGCAGGATCATGCGCATAGTTCGCCATCATTTTCTGCCGGCAGTTGTTAAAGCAGGCTCAGCCTTTCATCTGACAAACATGAAACGCGGAAATTTGTACCTGAGTGAAAAGGTGGTGGATGCTGTGCTGCAGGCTGACCTTACCGGCCCGAAATTCACCGAGATCTGGGACACGGAAGATAGTTGAATTTGGATGAGTGCTGGTTCGGCCAACAATCAGGTTCTACCGAGCCAGGTCAGATCACCAACTCCGTCAGGTAGACAACCAGTGGAATAGGCGCCACGGCTACCGCGATGGTGACAAAAAACTTGCCGGGTGAATAGAGCTTGCTGGCACCCGCCATCATTGCCAGGCCGCCACCGCCACCGAGCAATGAATTGCCCGGTAGATTCAAGATTAACGCCAGTGCGATATATCGGTTCTTGAATAACAGTTCGGTGAATTTGCCATCGACCTTAGATGCCACAAGCTTGTCAACTTCCATGTGGCTGGAGCCCTTCAGGTTTTTCACCCAGGCACCTGCGCGCTGCAGGCCCATAATGTTCAAAACGCGGGCCAATATCGACGGTGGGCAAAGCCGTCCCACATAATAGGCGAGCAGCAAGGCGCCGACCATGCATAAATAGACGCTTCCGGCAACGCTCGCACCGAACATCGCCAGCATCAAAAATCCAATTTCAGCACCCGGCACGAATGGAACCGCAGATGCGAATACATACACCAACATGGTGATCCCAAAAACGGCATGAATTTTAGTAGTTCCGAATTGATGATTTCCGGAACTGGTATAGTCGACCAAATAAGAACCCAGCACCATTCCGCATGCCACCAATCCGACATAGATAATCACAAACCGAAGCGGCAGTTTTTTCATGATTGCCCCCCTGGCCCAATTCAGAGTCAAGTTCCAATCAGGAATTTATGCTAGTTGCATCCCCCGTCTCGAGGAAGTTAGAGCACCTGACCGGCACTGGATCTAAACAAGCTAGCGGCTTTTTGCGTCGTTGGGAAATGCGCTCCAGGAGCACCAGTGCGGGCCGGTCCTCGTCTGCCGAGAAGCTGTTCGACCCAATAACCCGTCTAGCTATGGTTCCAATCATCCGGATCGTCCGACTTGTTAGGAGACAAACCCAATATGTCGCCGTCGGTTGAACAGCCCAATCCAAGCACCGTTCGGTTGGCATATCCAAAATAGGCCGACACCTGATTGATTTCGAGAATTTCACCGTCGCTGTAACCTGCTGCACGCAATCGAATGACAATGTCTTCGCTCATTCCTGCTGCGTCACGGGTTAACTGACGGGCGTATTCCATGGCCAGTTTTTGACGGTCATCCAATGGCGCCTGATCGATAACTCGACCCTCAATCGCTGCGCGAATGGCATCGGACTTTGCATCATCCTTCAACAGCCGCCTCAGGCCGGAAAAATGATGTTCTACACAGTAATTGCATTCGTTCAATGAACTTACCCAAACGCCCAGGGTTTCGAGAAACCACTTGGGGATCGTATTTCCGGTATGGTGCAGCACATATTTGTAGATCGCCATGTGGCCTTCCATGGAATGGGGCCGCAGCGAATGCATCATCATGATGTTGTCGACGTTATTGTTTGGACCTTTGACCCGGTCATAAAGTTTTTTGAGTTTTCCATCCGCGGCTTCATAAGGAACAGTTTCGATCCAGGGCATCTTGATTTCCTCATGAGGTGATAAATGCTTTATGTCAGCTGCTATGAGACTGACTGACCAAAAAATATCGTAACTACTCAGCTACCCTATTTCTGCTGCCATTAGGTGCGACAATTTGATTCATGGCGCATATTTGAGGTTCCACTTTTTTCATTTTGGTGTTTGACTGCGAGGATGAAACTCGAAAATCTGACACCTGAAATTCTTGCTGATTTCTCAAAATCAGAACTGATTGATGTGGTCATGGCTCTGGTGGGTCAGGTTGTCTAACTCAAAGAACAAAATGCGCAGCTTTTGGAGGTGAACGCTCGGCTCCTGAAGGAAAACGAACAACGTAACTACTCAGCTACCCTATTTCTGCTGCCATTAGGTGCGACAATTTGATTCATGGCGCATATTTGAGGTTCCACTTTTTTCATTTTGGTGTTTGACTGCGAGGATGAAACTCGAAAATCTGACACCTGAAATTCTTGCTGATTTCTCAAAATCAGAACTGATTGATGTGGTCATGGCTCTGGTGGGTCAGGTTGTCTAACTCAAAGAACAAAATGCGCAGCTTTTGGAGGTGAACGCTCGGCTCCTGAAGGAAAACGAACAACTCAGGAAAGACAACGAGCAACTTAGAGAAGATAATGCGGTTCTTAGGCAGCGTGTTTCAGATCTTGAGCGTCGTCTGGGATCGAACAGTCGTAATAGCAGCAAACCACCTTCGAGCGACGGACTGGCAAAGCCGTCTAGCGATAAGAAACGGCGGACCAAAAGTCAGCGGGGCAAGTCAAATCGAAAGCCTGGCGGCCAACCCGGACATCCCGGCAACACACTGAAACAGGTTGAGAACCCAGACGAGATCACCAGTCATTTTCCGAACCAATGCCAAAACTGTCAGGCCGCGCTTTCGGCGGAGGATACCATAGGTTCTGCGTGCAGACAGGTGTTTGGCCTCAAACCTCCACCGCCGCTTTATGTGACCGAGCATCGTGCGCATATTTGCCAATGCCAGCATTGCGGTGCAAAAACCCGCGCCGATTTTCCTGAAGGGGTAACATCACCCGCCCAGTACGGCGATGAAATAGGGGCGTTGGCCGCCTATTTACAGACGCAGCACTGCATTCCCCAAAATCGCCTGGCGCAGGTTTTTGCGGACATTTTCGGGGTCACAATCACATCGGCAACCCTTTCCAGTCTGGTTGCCAAAAGGCCGAGCAGATGCTCTGTTTAGCTGAGGCGGTGAAGAACCTGCTGTCCGGGCCTCAAACGGCAGTGAAGCATCTGGATGAAACGGGGTTCAGGATTGGTGGCAGAACGCGCTGGCTTCATATGCTATGCTCCACCGCTCTAAGCCACCTTCGGCTCGGAACTGCGCGAGGTGAAGTGCCACCAGAACTGGCGGGAACGGCAGTGCATGACTGTTTCTCTTCCAACTGGGCAGTGGAAAATGTGACCCATGGATTGTGCAATGCCCACATCTCCCGCGAATTGGAGGCATTGACCGAATATGAAAAAGAAGCTTGGGTGCCGGACATGAAAGCCATTCTGCTCGACGCACTGAAGCTCACGCATGTCGCGCGAATCCAAAATCGGAGCGCGGTCAGCCCGGAGGCAATCACGGATATCGAGCGGCGATTTGATGCCTGTTGCGAGCGTGCTATCGCGTTCCACGAGGCCCAACCGCCTCTCGCGCGCCCAACGAAAGGCAAGAAGCGGGGTCGCCCGAAACGGCGGATTGGGCACAATCTCGCTTTGCGACTCCAAACGCATAAAGCAGCGGTTTTGCTCTTTCTCAATGATCTGCGCGTTCCCTACACGAACAACGAGGCAGAGCGTGATCTCAGAATGACGAAAGTTCGACAAAAGGTCTCGGGAAGCTTTCGAACAGAGGCTGGTGCCGAGAATTTCTGCACTTTACGAACGGTCATTGAAACGGCGCGAAAACAAGGTTGGGACATCCTGAAAACCTTGAAAACCGCGCCTGATCAGCTCATCCTCAATCTCAGACCCGTCTGATGGGCCGTCTATAAAAGCATCAGGTTGGGGTAGCTGGGTAGTTACAAAATATCGACTATTCTTGGCTGTTTTCTGCTTATCACACATTTCCTTTGTCACTGAATCAAATGTTAATGGTATTTCCAAACAAGCCACTGGTTGAATCTGATATCGTTACACGGTGCGATTTGAGTGTGTACGAATTCGAAATGTCGGATCAGTCGGCGATCAATCTCCCACGCATGACCGGGTGGTGAACGCAGAAGAATTCGAGCTCTCCACTTCGAACCGCCGTGAATGACCATTGCGCGTTCATTTTCAGATCGCCGGAGTCCCAGCTAAGATCGACGGCCGTAGCGGTGTGCGGCACAACATCCTTGTTGGTAAAGACTACGGTATCACCGCGGCGAACATTCAGCGATTTTGGGCTGAACTGAAAGTCCTGGATCAGTATGTGGTGATTTTTGCTCTTGGCAATTACCGGTTGCGTGCCAAGAATGATGAGGGCAGCAGAAACTAAAGTTCGTCGAGTAAGCATGACGGTCTCCGTATGAAAGGTTATCCAGCCGACCCGGCCCGCAAGACAGGGTCGGCCCTTGCAAAAGATTGAGCTAGTTGCCGACAGCTTTCGACATCATCGCGGCGTGACCCTGATGCACTTTGAAGACTTTTAATCCGGCTTTAAGCAGGCTCTTGAGGTCAGCATTTTTGGCATTGGGAATGAATACACCTTCAAGCGCGCCATTTACGAATTTGTGATATTCGTGCTCGTTATTGGCATATTTCATGTCAAAATTCTTGCCATCCAAGGAACTCATCTCTGCGATCAGCATCTGAGAATTCTTAACCAGAGTTTTGCTGACGTCGTTGTCTTTGGGCGTAATGCCAAGCTTGGTGATGAGTGCAACAGCCTGATCGTTGACCGCCTGGCGGTCCTGCAACATCAATGCCGCAAATTTACGAACTTCGGGGTTTGTTGATTTTGCCAGGGCGAGGTGGGCATAGCGAATATCGATCGTGCCGGCGGTATAGGCAACATGTGCGATTTCAAGATCATTGAGTTCGGTGGCGTCCTTGGCATGAGCTGCAAAAGCTAAAAGCGACGCTGACATTGCGAGCACGGCTGCAGTTGTGATTTTTCTGATTGTTGACTTCATTTTTAGCATCTCCAATTGGTGCGGATTGATTGTTCTGCCGCACTCCGGGTCACATTGAGTTGGAGGAGAATTTTCCTCACCGACCTATTGTTGGGGATGCCGCGGCCATTTCCATGGGCATTCGTCCGTGGTTTTTGATTGATCGTCCGGCTGACTTGTCACTCGTGGAATACCGTGTTTGGTGGGTGCAGGATTGTTCAACACGGGACCGGCATGATGGAAAATGACGCTCTTAGCCAAATACTGAATGCGTTGCAGATGCGGGGGACCGTGTATTTCCATACCGATTTCAGCTCACCCTGGGGGGTTGAAGTGCCGCAATATAGCAATGTCGCGCGCTTTCACATGGTTATGCGAGGCAGCTGTGTTGTCACCATCGACGGACGGGCTGATCCAATCCACCTTTCAACCGGTGACCTTGTCGTCATCCCGCACGGTGTTTGCCACATTCTTTCTGATGCTCCAGACCGACAGGCCGACGAATTGGACTTTGTTCTTTCAAAGTCCGGCTATAATGGAAGCGGAGCTTTGATCTATGGAGGTCCGGAACAATTGGGCTCATGCAAATTGTTCTGCGGCCACTTTGAATTCGAGGAAGGTGCAACACACCCTCTCCTCGCCGGATTACCAGAAGTCATCCATCTTCCGAATACTCAAACGATGAATGCTGAATGGCTGGATTCTGTCATTCGATTTGTGTCTTCAGAAGTGTTGGGGGAAAAGGCCGGAGCGGAAGCCATCGTCCATAGATTGACTGAAATAATTTTTATTCAAACGGTACGGGCTTTTGTTGATTCAGTAGGCGATCAGGCCGGCAGTCTGGCTGGGGTACTGGATCCAAAACTCAGCCGCAGCCTGAATGCGGTTCACTCTAAACCTGAAGAAAAATGGACCGTTGAATCGATGGCTGCGATGGCTGGCATGTCTCGAACCGTGTTTGCCGAACGGTTCAGCAGGCTGATCGGAATGACACCGCATAATTACGTCACTCACTGGCGTATGCAATTGGCATACAAAATGCTTGCTGGCGGTTCTCTGTCAATAATCGATATTGCCGAAACCGTAGGCTATGGGTCAGAAGCGGCGTTTACACGCGCCTTCAAAAATCAATTTGACATCACCCCGGCGCTGTTTCGCAAACAAGCAAAGATTGAAAAACTGCTACACTAGGCATAAGCCCAATTTCCGGACGATCAATCAATTTATCCGGCGAAACCATCATGGAAAATCCTGTTATCAGGCGCAATTATTGAAATGAGCCCACAAACAACAACGGCTTGTTCAATTCCACCTCAACAGGAGATACGACCATGAGTATCCGCTCCATCACCAAACAGATCCACGCAGTTCTGGACTATCCAGTGGCCTTCGCATTGATGGGTTTGCCCGTCATTTTATCTTTGGGAGCCTCAAGCCCTATTGCATTTTGGTTGTCAATCATTGTCGGCATTGCTGCATTTGTACTGACGGTCCTAACCGACCACCACCTCGGCATTATACGGGTCTTACCCTATTCACTTCATCTTGCGGTCGATGGTGCTGTCGGGCTGGTATTCCTAATAGCTCCGATTGCATTTGGATTTACCGGTGTCGATGCGTGGTATTACTGGGCAAATGCTGCCGCCGTTTTAACAGTTGTTAGTCTGCACAAACCAGAAGAATTGGTGAGCCAAACTGCATGACAGCCTCAAAGTCGGCCGACACTTCCAGGGTCGGCCGATCTTCAGATCAACAAGCGCACCTGCGTTTCAGATTACAGCGCTTCGCCCGACATCCACACTTGCTGAACTTTTAACCGCTCATCCAACCTTATGATATTAGCCACCTGTCCGACCGCAAGCGTTCCCGATAATTGCGGATTGCCCAAACACTGCGCCGGATAGAGCGACGCCATGCGCAAGGCTTCGTCAAGGTCCAGTCCCACCGTCTCCACCATGTAGCGCACTGCGGTATTTAGCTCGAGATCAGCTCCGGCGAGAGTGCCATCTGCAAGCGTCAACCGTCCCTCGCTGCGGAAAATCGTTCGACCATTCAGATCAAACTGACGCTGGTCGGAGCCAATCGTAGACATGGCATCCGATACCAGGAAAATGTTTGCAGCGTCGTTCTTAGCCGCCAGCGATATTGAAATAACGGCAGGGTCGACGTGATAACCATCAGCGATCAGGCCACAGTGGAAGCCCAGAGGAGCCAGCCCTGCGCCAACCATTCCCGGTTGGCGATGAGAAATCGGACTCATGGCATTGTATAAATGCGTCATGCAGGAAGCCCCTGCCCGCCTGGCCAGCTCAGCCTCTTCATAGGATGTGTTGCTGTGGCCAAGGCTGACAATAATGCCGACGTCGGCCAATTGGGAGATCTGTGCATTGCTCACCGATTCTGGCGCCACCGTTACCATAAGATTGGGCAACTGTGACCGCGCGGCAATTAGCTGCTGGCAATCTTCATCCTGCATCGGCCGGATCAGTTTCGGATCGTGCGCACCCTTTCTGGCAACCGACAAATGCGGACCTTCCAGATGCAGGCCAAGAAATCCGGGAACCTGCTTTTTGGCAGCTTCAATACCGGCCTGAATGGCGCGCTCAGTGATCTCGGGCTTGTCGGTGATCAACGTTGGCAACAAACCGGTCGTGCCAAACGGATGATGAGCGCCGCAGATGGTTTCTATGCCCTGTAATGTCGGCGTTTGATTGAACAACACACCACCACCACCATTGACCTGCAAATCAATGAAACCGGGTGCCAGCAATCCATTCTCGATTTCGATCCGTTGATAGCCATTTGGGCCAGATGGAATATCATCAGCTGAACAGATGCCGGCAATCAGTCCGTCTTTCACCAGCAGGCTGTGATGAGCGAAATGTTTTTCGCCATCAAATATCCTGGCACCAGTCAGGGCAATTTTGCTACTCATACGGTTTCTGTCACTTTTTTCAGATTGCGCGGCTTGTCTGGATGGAATCCGCGCAGACGTGCCAGACTTTCGATGAAGGCGTAAAACGAAATAACCAGCAGCAACGGATCTGTCAGCGAATGGCCGGAAGATACAAATGGCAGCTGGTTGGCGGCCTCAACATTGTCGCTGGTGGCAAACACATCGCCGCCCTGATTGACCAGCCGGTCCGCGACTTCGCAAATTGTCGGCTCAGACTTGTCCCGCGCGATGAGGGCCAAAACCGGATAGTGGGCGGCAACGATCGATACCGGGCCGTGTAGAACCTCAGCGGAACTAAACGCCTCACCCTGTATCTGACAGGTTTCTTTGAATTTCAATGCAACCTCATTGGCGATTGCAAATGAGGGTCCACGCCCCAGAACAAATAGCGCGTCGGCGCGCAGCAGGCGACGGGCGAGCGGTTCCCAGTCACACTGAATGGCCTTCGCAGCAAGGCCTGGCAATTGACGCAAGGAATTCAACAGGGCGGCGTCTTCCTGCCAATGGGCCAGCAACAGCAGGCCTGAAACAATTGACGTGACAAAGGTTTTCGTTGCCGCCACACTTTCTTCTTTTCCCGCCTGAATGTTGAGCGTGTGATCGCTGGCCTGAGCCAGTGGCGATGCGGTTTCATTGGTGATGGCGATGCTTGTTGCCCCTCCCCTGCCTGCAGACGCCACCATGCTGACAATGTCTGGGCTTTTGCCTGATTGGGAAATGGCGATACAGGCGCTGTCTTTTAATTGAAGCTCCACATCATAAATCGAACTAACGGACGGGCCGATAGACGCGACTGGAATCCTGGCGGTCAGTTCGGTTGCATATTTAAGGTAACTCGCAGCGTGGTCGGAAGACCCGCGCGCGACGGTACAGATCAGTTTTGGATCTACCTTTCGCAGATCAGCAGCAGCCGCCGCAATCGCCGGTTGAGACTTGTCGAGTAGTCTTTGCAAAGCGTCGGGAATGTCTTCCACTTCGGCCCGCATCTTGGTGTGAAAATCAAACATAATATATCATCAGCTTTCATTGGAAATCTGCAGTTCGGCGACAAAATCATAGGCATCACCGCGATAGACAGAGCGGGTGAATTCGACGATTTGGCCGGATGGCAGATAGGAAATTCTTTGAATGCGAAGCCCTGCCGAACCGTCTGGCAGATGCAACAATTCGGCATCCTCGCCGGTCAACATGTCGGCAGAAATACGTTGGATTGCACGGCTGGGTTTGTTGCCACTCTTTGCCAAATGGGCGTAAAGAGACTCCCCGATATTTTCCGGGTCGGGCAGCATCTGTGAGGACAGGGATGCCCGCTCAATGGCCAGAGGCTGACCGTTGGCAATGCGCAGCCGTGATATGCGTGCGACATCTGCGTTGGCCGTCAGCCCAAGGGTGATTGTCTCTTCCGGTGAGGGTGGAAATATGCCCTTTTCCAACCATTGCGACTCGCCCTTCAACCCGCGTCTTTGCATATCCTCGCTAAAGGACGTCAGACGAGACAATGATTGCTGGACGCGCCCGGCTTGAGGAGCGACCGAAGTCCCTGATCCCTGTTTCTGGACCACCAGACCATCGCGAACCAGCTGCTGTACAGCCTTTCGAATGGTAACCCGAGACAGGTTGCTGATGTTGGCGAGTTCTCTTTCAGACGGCAGCGCTGTTCCGGCTTCTAGTTGGCCGGAGCGGATAACTGATTCAATATGTTGGCTCAACTGCGCATAGAGCGGCCCGGAATGAGCCCGCGACCAGGTTTCGGGTGCCAACATTTCCAGAATATCGGATGCCATATTATTGACCTCCTTGTGAAAAATGTTTTCGGGCAAGATTTGCAGCACCAACAACCGCATCACCCAAAGGTTCACTAACCCGCCCGCGGTAATAGCTGGACAGCATTTTGGCGTAGATCGGGCCCAGACCGCCGATCATGCAAAATCGCGGTGCATCGTCTGATAATATGTGATCGAGTGTCTCTTCAATGTCGGAAATGGCGCGCCGCAGAATGCGTCGGGCGATGGGATCGCGCTTGTCGAAATATTCAAATACCAGCGGAGCCAGTTCGCCGAATTCACCCGGCCGCGCCGTGTGGGCATATTCAACCACCGTTTGCGGATCGTTTTCAAACCGGTTCAGCACCGTTTTCGTCAAGGCCGACCCATGATGAATGCCGTCGTAACTCAGCAATGTTTCCTGCAGCAATCGCCTGCCAAGCCATGAGCCGCTGGCCAGATCACCAACCGTAAACCCCCAACCTCCGACGGTACGCACTGTATCGGCCATGCGAGAAATAAAAACACTGCCGGTGCCAATGATCGCCGCAACGCCGTCAGCATCGCCGATTGCGCCTTCCAGAGAGATCACCGCATCGGTTTCAATATAACAGGACTTGAATGGCATTTCCTGAACGAAACGTTGGGCAAATTCTCCAATATTGGCGCCCGCCAACCCCATGTAGGTGGGAATTGACACAAGATCGGCCTCTGCCAGACCAGCTTCCTGCAGTGCAGCACGACTAGCCGACAATACATTGCTGGCGGCACGATCATAGTGAGTCATTATATTGGCGGAACCTGACCGACCGGTTCCCAGAGTTTCTCCAAGCTGGTTGACCAGCAGTGCCCGGCACCCGGTGCCGCCGCCATCAATTCCCAAAAACACATCCAAAGAATTTGTCATGCACTCAGTATACCAATCTAATACCATTTACCAAGGGGTATTTTTCGTATTTGTGGAAAAATATTTATTTCTCTTTAAAAACAATACTATAAGGATTTTTCTTATGTCGCGGAGAAAAAATAGTTAACGATAGCTGGACAATTGGTATTATTTTGGCATTATGTCGGGATGGAAGTTTCAACGACCAATTCTCCCGCCACTGAATCCCTGCATGCTTCGGCTGCAGGGATCGACGGGCGCAGTCCTGATCAGATTTTAGGCCTGATACATCAGGGGCAATTGGCGGCGACTGACGCGGTAAAACACGGGCTCGGACAAATCGCAGCTGCCGCAAAACATATGGCAGAGTGCCACCTTGCAGGCGGCAAGCTGATATATGTTGGTGCCGGCAGTTCTGGCCTGATGGCTCTGGCAGACGGGCTTGAACTACCCGGCACGTTCGGCATTCCCATGAGCCAGATCCGCATCCTGTTTGCTGGTGGCAACGAAAGCCTCGCCGACATGAAAGGTGGCCCGGAGGATGATGAAGAACAGGCACGCAAAGACGTAAACGCAGCCGGTATCGAGCCCGGCGATTGCGCGATCCTGGTTTCCGCCAGCGGCACCACGCCTTATACATTGGCCGCCCAACGGCTTCTTCAATCACTTGGAGCAACAAGTGTTGGTCTGGCCAACAATCAGCCATCACCGTTGCTGGATAACAGCGATTTTCCGGTTTTCCTGGCGACGCCACCGGAGGTAATCGCGGGCTCAACGCGCATGGGGGCCGGTACTTCGCAAAAAATCGCTTTGAACATGCTTTCCACCCTGATGGGTATTCATCTTGGCCATGTCCATGATGGCATGATGGTCAATCTAGTTGCCGACAACGCAAAATTGCAGGACCGTGCAAGGCGTATGGTCACCAAAATAGCCAAGTGCAACGAACAAACGGCCGACCACGCCTTGGCATGTGCCGACGGGTCGGTAAAGATCGCAGTCCTTCTCGCCGCCGGCCAGAAGAACGTAAAACAGGCTCAGCAGCTGCTGGCCGCAAACCGGGGGAAACTCAGAGCGGCACTTTCCGATCTGACTGTTTCGCAAACCTCAGACTAACCGCGCCGCAGGCGCACAACGGGAGATAGATATGAAACGTAACTCACTCAAACTCATGCTGCTGGCATCTACCATTATGGGGGCAGCAACAGCGACCCATGCGGCAGATGTGACGCTGACCATCGAAAGCTGGCGCAACGATGACCTTGCCATCTGGCAGGAAAAAATCATTCCGGCTTTTGAAGCAGACAACCCCGGCATCAAGATCAAATTTACCCCCTCTGCCCCGGCAGAATATAATGCGGTTTTGAATTCCAAGCTTGAAGCCGGATCAGCCGGTGACTTGATCACCTGCCGTCCATTCGACACCTCGCTTGCGCTTTATAACAATGGCCATCTGGCGTCGCTGGCTGACCTGGAAGGAATGTCAAATTTCTCCGCAGTGGCAAAGTCAGCCTGGATTACAGATGATGGCAGTCACCCGTTCTGTGTGCCGATGGCGTCAGTGATCCACGGATTCATCTATAATGCCGAAGCACTGGAAGATGCCGGTGTCAAAGTACCGACCACCGAAGCAGAATTCTTTGCCGCCCTCGATGCGATCAAGGCCAAGGGCAACTACATCCCAATGTCTATGGGAACAGCTGACCAGTGGGAAGCTGCCACAATGGGCTATAACAATATCGGCCCGAACTACTGGAAAGGTGAAGAAGGCCGCAATGCGCTGATCGCCGGTACCCAGAAACTGACGGACGAAGGTTGGGTGGCTCCCTATCGCGCTCTTGCCAAGTGGAAAGATTATCTGGGCGATGGATTTGAAGCTCAGTCTTACCCTGACAGTCAAAACCTTTTCACATTGGGTCGCGCCGCCATTTATCCGGCTGGCTCCTGGGAAATTTCCGGCTTTAACGCCAATGCAAGCTTCAAGATGGGCGCTTTCATCCCACCGGTGCAGAATGCCGGTGATGAATGCCACATTTCCGATCACACCGATATTGCTATCGGCATGAACGCGAAGACTGAAAATGCAGCGGCGGCAAAAACCTTCCTGAACTGGGTGGCATCTTCTGAATTTGCAAAAATCTATGCAAATGCCCTGCCCGGCTTCTTCCCACTGTCCAGCGCTCCCGTGGCACTGGAAGATCCGCTGGCCCAGGAATTCATCTCCTGGCGTTCAAAGTGTAAGTCAACAATTCGCTCGACTTACCAGATCCTGTCACGCGGCACGCCAAACCTCGAAACCGAGACATGGAATGCCTCTGCGCAGGTGATCAAGGGTGCTGAAACCCCAGAAGCTGCCGGCAAGCGGCTTCAGGACGGTCTGGCTTCCTGGTACAAGCCACAACAGTAAAAACAATCAATCAGGGCCGTGCGAAAGTGCGGCCCTTTTTTTAACCAAATCAGAGAGATGGGGACCCCAATGGAAGAAAAATCTCACAAGCCGCCTTTCAGATCACACATTCTGGTGTTCCTGGCTCCTGCATTCCTGATCTACACCTCGTTTATGGTCATACCGCTGTTCGGCACGCTTCAAATGTCGCTGTATTCACAAATCGACGGGGTGCAGAAATTTGTCGGTCTGGCCAATTTTGCAACGCTGTTCGGTGACGAGCGATGGGCTCAAAGTTTCTGGAATGCGCTGGTCAACAACACCTGGTTCTTCGTGATCCATATGCTGGTTCAAAACCCGATCGGCATACTTCTCGCGGCTCTGCTGAGCAGCAACAAACTCCGTATGCGGGCGTTTTACCGCACCTCTATTTTCATTCCGACCATCCTGTCATTTGTGATTGTCGGTTTTGCCTGGAAACTCATTTTAAGCCCGCTGTGGGGAGTAGCTCCCAGCATGTTGGACGCGATTGGTTTAAAGAGCCTGTTTGCTCCCTGGCTGGGCAAGGAAGAATACGCGCTGACCACGCTGGCGCTGATTTCAGTGTGGCAGTTTGTCGGTATCCCGATGATGCTGATCTATGCAGCCATGCTGTCGATCCCCGATGAGGTTCTGGAAGCCGCAGAATGTGATGGACTGTCCGGCAATGCGCAGTTCTGGAAAATCAAGCTGCCGCTGATCCTGCCGTCAATTGGCATCATATCAATCTTGACTTTTGTCGGTAATTTCAACGCGTTCGACCTGATATACTCGGCTCAGGGGGCGTTAGCCGGTCCAAACTACTCGACCGATGTGCTCGGCACATTCATGTTCCGCACCTTCTTTGGTTTCCAGTTGCAATTGGGCGATCCGAATATGGGATCAGCAATCGCGTCGGCAATGTTCTTCATCATCTTGTGCGGTGTCTCGATCTATCTGTTCGGCATCCAGACGCGGCTGCGCCGCTACCAGTTTTAGGAGGGCGCCATGACCACGTCCCAACCCACATCTCAGTCCATTTCCAATCCGATGCTGTCATCGAATACAGCACGCGCGATTGCTGCACATGCGATCCTGATCACCTACACAATAATCGCGTTGTTTCCTGTCGTCGTGATTGTCATCAACTCGTTCAAGTCACGCAACGCGATTTTCCGTTCGCCGCTTTCGCCGCCGAATTCAGAAACATTCAGCTTGATCGGCTATGAGACCGTGATCAAGCAGGGCGATTTTCTGCTCTATTTTCAAAACAGTTTGACGGTCACTATCATATCGCTGACCATGGTGCTGTTCTTTGGAGCCATGGCAGCCTTTGCCTTGGCAGAATACCGCTTTAAATTAAACCTGCTGACCGGTCTGTATCTGGCCCTCGGCATCATGATCCCGATCAGACTGGGCACGGTGGCCATTTTGCAAATGATGGTGGCCAGTGGTCTGGTCAATACGCTGACCGCGCTGATCCTGGTCTATACCGCACAGGGATTGCCGCTTGCCATCTTCATTCTGTCCGAATTCATGCAGGGAATTTCCGACGATCTGAAAAATGCTGGTCGAATTGATGGCCTTTCGGAATATCGAATATTCTTGCGTCTGGTCCTGCCGCTGGTACGCCCGGCGATGGCAACAGTTGCGGTTTTCACCATGATCCCGATCTGGAATGATTTGTGGTTTCCGCTCATCTTGGCACCGGCTGAAGAAGTCAAAACCGTCACCCTTGGTGCCCAGGTGTTCATTGGTCAATTTGTCACCAACTGGAACGCCGTTCTGGCCTCTTTGTCACTGGCCATCGTACCGGTTCTGATCCTCTATCTGATCTTCTCAAAACAACTGATCAAGGGCATCACGTCAGGAGCCGTCAAATGAGCAATACCGACCAACCTTTGCGTGTTCTGGTGGCCGGGCTGGGAAATATGGGGCGCAGCCATGCGCTGGCATATCATGCCATTGATGGCTTTGAGATTGTCGGGCTGGTCAACCGGTCCAAGGTTGAACTGCCTACGGAGTTAAAAGACTATCCGTTTGGGCATTCGTTTGAGGAAGCCTTGGCCGACCTGAAACCAGACGTGGTGTCGATCAACACCTATTCCGGCACTCATGCAGATTATGCGATCGCGGCGATGGAAGCCGGTGCTCATGTGTTCCTGGAAAAACCCATAGCAACAACCGTTGAAGATGCAGAACGGGTGGCCGAAGCTGCAGGACGGCTCAATCGCAAAGTTCTGGTCGGCTACATTTTGCGCCACCACCCATCATGGATGACGTTGATTGAGCGCGCCCGTGACCTTGGTGGGCCCTATGTATTTCGCCTCAACCTTAATCAGCAATCTTCGGGCGATACCTGGAAAACCCACAAAAGCCTGATGGAGACAACCTCACCAATTGTCGATTGTGGGGTGCATTATGTTGACGTGATGTGTCAGGTCACCGACGCCAAACCTGTCAAGGTGAGCGGCATGGGATTGCGGCTCAGCGAAGAAATTGACGCTGAAATGTATAATTACGGACATTTTCAAGTCACATTCGAGGACGGGTCTGTTGGCTGGTACGAGGCCGGTTGGGGCCCCATGATGTCGGAGACGGCATTTTTCGTTAAAGACATCATTTCTCCCAATGGTTGCGTGTCGATCATCGTTCCGGAGGGCACGAAGTCTGATGATGTCGATGCCCATACCAAGACATCGCTCATACGCGTTCACAGCTCAAAGGTAAGTCCGGACGGCAGCTTTGTTGCTGACGATCAGGACCTGTCGATGGATGACGAACCTGACCATGACGCGCTTTGCGCGCGTGAACAGGCCTATCTGTTGAAGGCCATTCGTGAAGACATCAGTCTAAATCGACATCTTGAAGACGCGGTGCAGTCTCTCAGGATCTGTCTCGCCGCTGACACAAGTATCCGCACCGGCAAAGAAATTCATCTCTAGGATTGGGGTAATATTTTGGGATCTCTATCACTTAAAAACATTCACAAGTCATTCGGCGACGTCGAAGTTTTGAAAGGTATCGACCTGGAAGTTGAAGATGGCGAGTTCGTCATTTTTGTCGGACCGTCAGGCTGTGGTAAATCGACCTTGCTGCGGATTATTGCCGGGCTGGAAAACGAATCTTCCGGCATCATTGAAATCGACGGTGAGGTAATGAATGCGCAGCCGCCGACAAAGCGTGGCATTTCAATGGTGTTTCAGACCTATGCGCTGTACCCGCATCTGACAGTACGGGACAATATGAGCCTCGGGCTAAAACAAACCAAAAGACCGGCGGAAGAAATCAAATCTCAGGTTGCACTCGCTTCGTCCATGTTGGCCCTGGATGAATATCTCGACCGCCGCCCCGCGGAATTGTCTGGTGGACAACGCCAGCGTGTGGCGATTGGCCGGGCAATTGTACGCAAGCCAGAATTGTTTTTGTTTGACGAACCGCTGTCCAATCTCGATGCCGCATTGCGGGTTAATACCCGATTGGAAATTGCCCGCCTGCATCGCCAGCTTTCAGCAACGATGATCTATGTAACCCACGACCAGGTTGAAGCCATGACGCTGGCTGACCGCATTGTTGTTCTCCATGATGGCATGGTCGAACAGATTGGCACGCCAATGGAGTTATACAATTCTCCTGCCAACAAATTTGTTGCCGGATTTATCGGCTCACCACAGATGAATTTTATCCCGGCCCAAGTTTTGAGCGATGACAAGGCAACAACTATTGGTATTCGTCCCGAACATATTATATTGACCCAGGAAGATGGAGATGTGTCTGGAACAGTCTCTCATATTGAGCGGTTGGGGGGCGACACAAATGTGTATTTGGATTGCGGAGAAGCTGGGCTTATCTCTACGCGGCTGTTTGGTGAGCACGATTATGAAGTCGATTCAAAACTGTCCGCAAAGTTTGACCCTGACCGTGTCTACCGTTTCGATCAAAACGGCGATACCATCACGGCATAGCACTTTTCAGGCACCAGTCTTTTGATGTCCCTGAGCGCCCGCCAATCAGTTTCACTGCTGTTTCTGGTGAATGGATTTTTGCTTGGAACCTGGGCAGGAAAAATTCCTGCCTTTGCTGATCGACTGTCATTAAGCGAAAGCTCGGTCGGATTGATGATCGTCGTGTTTGGTGTTGGTTCAATCCTCACAATGCCGGTGATTGGCGTGGTAATTGCCCGGTTTGGAACGGCCATTGTAACAAAGTTTTTGAGCATTGCCGCTGCGACAACGATATTGTGGATTACCCTGTCGCCCAATGTCGCACTGGCCGGGGTGGCCTTGTTTGCATTTGGTGCTTTTATTGCCGGCATGGATGTGGCGATGAATGCCTTCGCCGTTGAGGTGGAGAAAAAAATCTCCAAACCGATCATGTCTTCCTGCCACGGATTTTGGAGCCTGGGCGGGCTTGGTGGAGCAGTTATAAGCGGCTATTTTCTGGAATTTTTTGACCCCTATTCCCACGCCATTGTTACAACTTTGTTGTCAGGGTTGGTGGTAGCGGCAGCATTGCCTCAACTGAAGAGCAGCGGTTCGTCGGCTCCTCTTAAAAAAACCAAATTGGCATTTCCACGAGTGCTGCTGCCCTATCTGGTGGGATTTGTAGCCTTGTGCGCTGCAATGCCCGAAGGTGCCGTGCTCGACTGGAGCGCATTATATCTAAAGCAGGAATTGGGAGCCAGCGCCCTGACGGCTACATTTGCCTTTGGCGCATTTTCGGGAACCATGGCGATCGTTCGGTTTTTTGGGGACCCGATCCGTGCCCATTATGGAGCTGTGCGGACTATGCGTGCCTGTGCCATAATAGCATTTGCAGGCCTGTTGATCGCAGGAACCGCCAATTCGGCAACCATCGCAATTGCCGGATTTCTGATTGCCGGTCTGGGAATGTCCAATCTGGTACCGATAGCGTTTTCAGCGGCCGGAAACCTGCCCGGCCTGGCCCCGGGAATCGGATTGTCGATGGCCACCACAATTGGCTATTCGGGTCTGCTGGTGGCGCCAGCCAGCTTTGGATATCTGGCTGAAATTTTCAGTTTCAGCTCGGTGTTTACGGGACTGGCTGCAGCCCTGTTGCTGGTGGTGTTTTTGGCGCAGATTGTCAGACATGCCGACGGAAATTCAGTCGATTCCGGATGATGGGCTTATGTCGAAAGCTTCAGCAATAAGGCTGTGGCGTCATCGCTTTGTTTGAACCGAGGATATTTCCGACCATCTGAATCTGTTACCCGTTCAATAAAACGCAATTCCTCCATCAAAGCATCAAGCCCCTGACTCAGCGCGGCATCAAGCAGCGTTTCAGGTGAATATTGCTGATAGTCCGTCACCAGCGCCGAAAAACCGTCACTGCACAAAAGCGCGTGGCAACCGTCGCTGAAGGCAAAGGCCTCAGTCGACAGGTTCTCAGCCGCCATTGGTTCCAGCCCCAAAGTCCACACCCCACTTTCCACGGTATTTTGCAGAACCCTGATCGACCGAAGATTCTGCAGCGTGGCAGCATCTTGCAGAAGGTTTTTCTGACTGCCAAATCCACCTACACGCTGCAGATGTTGGGCAGCGCTTTTGCTTTCAGCACCTTCAAATCTTTTCATTGGATTGACCAGTTTCACCCCGCTATCGATCTGCAGAAACAAAGTGCAGTCTCCAAGCCCGGTAAACCGGACATGGTTTTGATACAGATGCAACATGGCAAAGCTGGCGGATGGCCAGGCATAGCGCGGTAGGGAATGTTGATCCGCAGCGGTGAAAAACTCTTCGCGCATCTGGCCGATGAAAGTAGTCACACTAGGCGCGATATCCGAATGGCGAGAAATTTTTTGCTCAAAATGGGCAACCGCTTTTGATGCCAGCCAGGCTGCATCGGTGCCATTTTCGACAAACACTTGTCGATCCCCCAAGCCGGTTGCCCCATCGATGACAAAGGCACAATCAGCATTATGGCCAAGTGCATCCTCGTTGGTTCGGTCGGTCGAGCCCGCATTTGTTATGGAATCTACGACGTGGAGTTTGGAGGCCATAAGGAACCGTATTCTTTTATTAAGTCGACATTATCGGGATTGGATTTTCCGGGCGTCGCATGGATTGTACTGACGCCGCGCAGCCTACATGAAATCGGCAATAAACGTCAGCCATATCAGCAATTTTTACCCCCGTGAGTGGAATTGTTATGCCAGCTAGTCAGGTCAAATTTGACTGCCTATAGTCGATGCAATTACCAGCTTGGGGGACACACTCTTGAACTCTGAACGAGGAAACCAGCAAAAGCCGATGAGACAGATCATTGCCATTCATCAACGTGAGCTACACAAATCATGAACTGGCCATCAAACTCCAATGGCGTGCTGACACCGGAACAGATTATTGAGTTGAACCGCAGGTTTGAATCCAGCGACGCGCTGCTCGGCTTTGATGTATCGGACGATTTTGTTCAGTTTAATCAAAAGGATGACATGTTCACCCGCGCCTTTTGGGATGACACGATAAAGTCCAAGGATACCGATGCTTTTTTTTCATCCTACCGGATGGAAGCTGCCCCACGCCGCGGAGAGGGCTTCAATCAAAAAGACTTCGCCTTGCGAAATGCGGCCTGGGCGATTTCAGACATATTTTCCAACCGGGGAAATGATATCGGCGAGCGGGAGGGATTTCAGGCGGCCATCAAAAATGACACGCCCGTTGCAGCCGACCAAATAACGGTTGATGACCCAGCAGCTGAAAGTGCCGAGATCAAGAAATTGGCAAAGTTGTTTGGTGCCGATCTGGTCGGCATCACGGAAGTCGATCAACGCTTTCACTATTCTCACCGAGTTGATACGCGCGACTTTACGGAAGTTCCAAATGCCCTGCCTGAGGGTGTCACTCATGTCATCGTCATGGGTCATGCAATGGATGTTGATCTGGTCGATACCTATCCTTCGGCTTTGGCAGGCGTCTCCACCGGGATGGAATATTCGCACGAAGCTGCAATTGTCGTGCAGCTTGCCACCTATATTCGCAATCTCGGCTTTGAAGCAATTGCTTCAATGAACGATACCGCGCTGGTTATTCCCTATGCGATCAAGGCCGGTTTGGGAGAATATGGCCGCAACCAAATGGTGTTGACGCCCGAGTTCGGGCCGAGGATCAGATTTTCAAAGATTTTCACCAATCTGCCACTGACTGCAGACACGCCTCAGCCACTTGGCATCAAGCAATATTGTGAAAACTGCACAAAATGCGCCAAGGCCTGCCCTCCCAAAGCGCTGCCATTCGGCGAACCCACAGTAAAGGCTGAAAACCAGTCGACCCTTGCGCATGTCAGGAAATGGTCGGCTGATTGTGAAAAATGTTTTGGCTATTGGGCAAAACTGAAGACTGATTGCGCGATTTGTATGCGGGTATGTCCGTTTACCCACAAAAGAAGCTGGATGGACCACCTGTGGTTTGCCCTGGCAACCAGCCGCTTTCGACAGTTGGCACTTTGGCTGGATGCTCGGCGTGGATTGCCGGTCCGACTGAAACCCGGCCGATGGTGGGACAGGCTGCGCAACCATCGGTAAACATCAAAGCGAGATTGGCACAAGCGCTGTTCAATTCCTGCAGATGATGAGCCAATCAGTGGCTTTGACTATCCCTCCAAGCCCCTGCCAATGTCGAATATGCGGTGTTCGTTTAAACGTCTAAGATAAGTCCGAAACTCCCCAAATCACACGGGACTGGATGGATGGTTGAACCTTCTGCAGACAAGCCCTCTCGGCCCAATCAACTCAAACGCACTCTGACCCTACCCTATGTGGTTCTTTATGGTCTGGGCGTCACGGTCGGGGCGGGCATTTATGTGCTTGTCGGAGAAGTTATCACCCGTGCCGGGGAACATGCTCCGTTTGCTTTTTTGATTGCCGGGCTGGTGATGTTGTTGCCCGCCGCCGCGTTTGCTGAACTCACAGGACGTATGCCGTTTGCGGCGGCCGAAGCGCATTTCGTCGGAACCGGATTTAATTCGCAAAAACTTTTCCTGCTGGTCGGTCTCGCCGTTGCACTGGTCGGACTGGTGTCTTCAGCCGCAATTGCGCACGGGGCGGTTGGGTATCTTTCACAGCTGCTCGATTGGCCGATCCAGACTCTCTTGATCATGGTCATCCTCGTGACGGGCATCATTGCCGGAATGGATATTCGCAGCTCAATCGCCATGGCCGGCTTACTGACATTGATAGAGATTGGCGGACTTCTGTCGATTGTGATTGGCTCAATCTGGTCTGGCAACGATTTGGTGCTGCAGGCCACCAAGGCCGTCCCCACGTCAATGTCACCCATGCTTTGGGGAGGAATTGCCGCTTCCAGCCTGCTGGCATTTTTTGCCTTCATCGGATTTGAAGACATCGATTCTATAGCCGAGGAGACCGTCAATCCTCAAAAGACATTGTCTCAGGGCATTTTCATCACGCTGTTTGCCAGTATTGTGATCTATATTCTTGTGGTCCTTGCATCGCTCGCCGCCGTGTCCGTATCCGACATATCAGGGCACCGGGCACCGCTTGCCATCGTATTTGCCAAAACCACCAATTTCTCACCTCTGATCATCACCGTGATTGCAATTATCGCCACGGTGAACGGTATTATTGTCCAACTGATTATATCCGGGCGGGTGATATACGGGCTGGCAAACCGAGGCTCGCTGCCACGGGGTCTGGCGCGCATCAATAAAACAACAAATACCCCAATTGTTGCCACAGGCCTTTCGGTTGTTGTTGTTTTGGCACTGGCTCTTTCATTTCAAATCTCACGCCTGGCTGAATGGACATCGGTGATCACTCTGGCGATATTCATCCTGGTTTGTGCTGCGCTGATCAGGATTAAAAAATCCAGCACCCCTGCTCCAGAAGGCACTTTCATAGTTCCTGTCTGGGTGCCCTATGGCGGCATTTTTGCCTGCTCAGCACTACTGCTGGCTGGCCTGATCGCCGGTTAATGACAATGAACAACACGGCCCTCAAGTCGAGACGAGAACGTTCACCTAAAATGAAACCATGAACCTGCATCACCTCTCAATCGTTGAATTGGTTCTTGTCTTTGCAATAGCCGCTACAAGCGTATGGTTTGCCGGGACCCGACTTGCCATTTATGGTGATGAACTTTCTGAAAGACTGAAAATCTCAAAGGCATTTATCGGTCTGATTTTTCTCGCCACGGTCACGGAACTTCCGGAAATCGTCACAACAATCACCGCAGCTCAGGTCGGCAATTCTGCGCTGGTTTTGGGAAATATGTTTGGCGGCATTACAATGCAGACGGCCATTTTGGCTGTTGCAGATTTTTTCGTTGTCCGAAATGCCTTGACGTCCTGGCCACGAAAACCAACCCACGCACTGCTTGCGGTTTTGCTTATTGTTCTCTTGGCGATGCTTCTGGTCATCACATTCTTGGGAGACTTTGCGCTGGCGCTAAATGTTGGTCTGGGGGCAATCCTGCTGTCCGGCGCTTATCCCGTGGTGATTGCCATGTTGCGGCGCTATGACGAAAAAGAAAGCTGGGCACCAATTGACCTGCCGGACGAAAGCCAGCAGGAAGTTGGATTTTTGTCACATGACAATCACTTGGAAGAGACACCGACCCGTTCGCTGCTGCTGTTTTCTGCTCTGACCGCACTCACCATTCTAGTTGCCGGAGTGGCTTTGGCCATGACGGCGGATTCAATCGCGGAAAAAACCTCGCTGGGATCTTCATTCATCGGCATATCGCTGCTGGCAGCGGCAACATCTCTTCCAGAACTCAGCACCACCTTCGCGGCTGCCCGTATGGGGGCGTATACCATGGCGCTGTCCAATGTTTTCGGCAGCAACCTTATTATGTTGGCCCTGATATTGCCTGCTGACATGGCCTATCGAAATGGCCCGATACTCGCCGAGGTGGAACCCAGCGCACAATTCAGCCTCGCTACCGGAATCGTGGTGACCGCCATATACGTTGCAGGTTTACTCATCAGGAGAACGCCCAGCCTGTTGGGTGCCGGACTGGATTCCTGGCTTGTCATGACGGTTTATTTGGGCATGCTGATTTCAATGTTTTACTGTAACTACTCAGCTACCCTATTTCTGCTGCCATTAGGTGCGACAATTTGATTCATGGCGCATATTTGAGGTTCCACTTTTTTCATTTTGGTGTTTGACTGCGAGGATGAAACTCGAAAATCTGACACCTGAAATTCTTGCTGATTTCTCAAAATCAGAACTGATTGATGTGGTCATGGCTCTGGTGGGTCAGGTTGTCTAACTCAAAGAACAAAATGCGCAGCTTTTGGAGGTGAACGCTCGGCTCCTGAAGGAAAACGAACAACTCAGGAAAGACAACGAGCAACTTAGAGAAGATAATGCGGTTCTTAGGCAGCGTGTTTCAGATCTTGAGCGTCGTCTGGGATCGAACAGTCGTAATAGCAGCAAACCACCTTCGAGCGACGGACTGGCAAAGCCGTCTAGCGATAAGAAACGGCGGACCAAAAGTCAGCGGGGCAAGTCAAATCGAAAGCCTGGCGGCCAACCCGGACATCCCGGCAACACACTAAAACAGGTTGAGAACCCAGACGAGATCACCAGTCATTTTCCGAACCAATGCCAAAACTGTCAGGCCGCGCTTTCGGCGGAGGATACCATAGGTTCTGCGTGCAGACAGGTGTTTGGCCTCAAACCTCCACCGCCGCTTTATGTGACCGAGCATCGTGCGCATATTTGCCAATGCCAGCATTGCGGTGCAAAAACCCGCGCCGATTTTCCTGAAGGGGTAACATCACCCGCCCAGTACGGCGATGAAATAGGGGCGTTGGCCGCCTATTTACAGACGCAGCACTGCATTCCCCAAAATCGCCTGGCGCAGGTTTTTGCGGACATTTTCGGGGTCACAATCACATCGGCAACCCTTTCCAGTCTGGTTGCCAAAAAGGCCGAGCAGATGCTCTGTTTAGCTGAGGCGGTGAAGAACCTGCTGTCCGGGCCTCAAACGGCAGTGAAGCATCTGGATGAAACGGGGTTCAGGATTGGTGGCAGAACGCGCTGGCTTCATATGCTATGCTCCACCGCTCTAAGCCACCTTCGGCTCGGAACTGCGCGAGGTGAAGTGCCACCAGAACTGGCGGGAACGGCAGTGCATGACTGTTTCTCTTCCAACTGGGCAGTGGAAAATGTGACCCATGGATTGTGCAATGCCCACATCTCCCGCGAATTGGAGGCATTGACCGAATATGAAAAAGAAGCTTGGGTGCCGGACATGAAAGCCATTCTGCTCGACGCACTGAAGCTCACGCATGTCGCGCGAATCCAAAATCGGAGCGCGGTCAGCCCGGAGGCAATCACGGATATCGAGCGGCGATTTGATGCCTGTTGCGAGCGTGCTATCGCGTTCCACGAGGCCCAACCGCCTCTCGCGCGCCCAACGAAAGGCAAGAAGCGGGGTCGCCCGAAACGGCGGATTGGGCACAATCTCGCTTTGCGACTCCAAACGCATAAAGCAGCGGTTTTGCTCTTTCTCAATGATCTGCGCGTTCCCTACACGAACAACGAGGCAGAGCGTGATCTCAGAATGACGAAAGTTCGACAAAAGGTCTCGGGAAGCTTTCGAACAGAGGCTGGTGCCGAGAATTTCTGCACTTTACGAACGGTCATTGAAACGGCGCGAAAACAAGGTTGGGACATCCTGAAAACCTTGAAAACCGCGCCTGATCAGCTCATCCTCAACCTCAGACCCGTCTGATGGGCCGTCTATAAAAGCATCAGGTTGGGGTAGCTGGGTAGTTACGTTTTACTTTTACTAAGACGGGCTGATTTATCGGGTTGAAGCCACGACATTGCGGCTCTGGCGATGCTACAGATATCGGCGAATTCACACAGGACTGCATGTTATGGAACAATCAGAAATAGATCTTTTACGTGTCAAAAAGGTTCAACCGTTCCTCAATCTGATTGACGGGCAATCGGTTGGCTCAGTTTCCGGTGCCGTGATGGATGTCATCAGTCCGATCGTCGGGTCGCCGCTGACAACCATTGCCAACAGCAGCGCCGCCGATATGCAAGCAGCCATTGCCTCGGCAAAATCCGCGTTTGAAGATGGCCGCTGGTGTGGTCAGCCACCTGCTGCCCGCAAGAAAGTATTGCACAAATGGGCCGACCTGATTGAGCAGCACGCTCTTGAACTGGCGGTGCTGGGCGTGCGCGACAACGGTACCGAAATCGCCATGGCCTATAAGGCCGAACCGCTGTCGGCTGCCGGCACGATACGCTATTACGCCGAGTCGATCGACAAGATCTACGGTGAAATCGCACCCACGGCAGACAATGTTCTGGGTCTGATTCATCACCAACCAATTGGTGTCGTGGGCGCCATTATCCCTTGGAATTTTCCAATGATGATCGGTGCCTGGAAACTTGGGCCGGCCCTTGGCGTTGGCAACAGCGTTGTGGTGAAGCCGCCCGAAACCGCTTCATTGACTCTTATTCGCATGGCAGAACTGGCGTTGGAAGCAGGGCTGCCCGAAGGCGTGCTGAACGTAGTCACCGGCGAAGGTGCGATTGTCGGAGAAGCGCTGGCGCTTTCCAACGATGTCGGGGCACTGGCGTTTACCGGATCGGGGACAACAGGTCGCCGTTTGATGGAATATTCCGCTCAGTCCAATCTGAAACGCGTTTATCTCGAACTTGGTGGCAAGTCGCCCCACATTATCTTCAGCGATACCAAAGACTTGGATACAGCGGCGGCGGTCGTTGCTGGTGGTATTTTCCGCAATTCAGGTCAGGTATGTGTCGCCGGGTCGCGGCTCCTGGTTCAACGGGACATTCAACGGGATTTTGCTGCAGCCGTTGTCGAGGCCAGTCAAAAGTTGCAACCGGGAGACCCATTGCAACTCGACACCAAAAGCGGAGCAATCAATTCTGCTGTACAATTGCAGCAAAACCTACATGCCGTAGAAACAGCCGTCAAAGAAGGTGGCAATGTGGTTCTGGGTGGCAATCAATGCCACCAAGAATCAGGTGGCTTTTATATGGAGCCAACAATTATCGACGAAGTTGAATTCGACCATACCGTGTTCCAGAAAGAGGTATTCGGGCCGGTGCTGACGATCACCCCGTTTGAGGATGAAAAACATGCCATCAAGCTTGCTAACGGTACCGATTATGGGCTGGCATCGGGTGTTTGGACATCAGACTTGTCCCGCGCTCACCGGATGGTGCGGGCGATCAATGCCGGGGTGGTGCATGTCAACACCTATGGTGGTGCAGATGTAACCGTGCCACTTGGCGGTGTTGAACAGTCCGGAAACGGCTCCGACAAGTCGCTGCACGCTATCGGAAAATACATGAATTTGAAGACAGCCTGGATTCAGCTTTAGGTTCATGCTCCCAATGGCTTGTCTCACCCGATATTTTTCCCCATGTATCCATCAGCAATAGTTAATTTCACTGATCCCGCATGAAACCTTTTCTGATTTTGCAACTGCGCCCTGAAACCGAAGCGTCCGACGACGAGTATCAGGCAATTCTCGACAAGGGAGGGCTGGAACCATCGCAGACGGTTCGGATAAGGCTGGATCAGCAGACAATTCCAGAAAACCTCAAGCTTGAAGATTATGCCGGCGTTATCGTCGGAGGCGGTCCGGGCTGTGTAAGTGATCCTGAATCCGAAAAACCGGAACTGGAAAAGCGCATTGAAGATGCGATCCTTGGTCTGATGCCGGCAATCACCCAGTCAGACTTTCCCTATATGGGCTGCTGCTATGGCATCGGCATTCTGGCGCATCATCTGGGCGGCAACGTTAACAAAGAGAAGTTTGGTGAAGAAGTTGGCGCGGTCGAATGCGAAGTTACCGCTGACGGGATCAATGACCCCCTGTTGCAAGGACTACCCGACAGGTTCATGGCGTTTGTCGGCCACAAGGAAGCCGTGCAGCATTTGCCGGATGGGTGCACCCATCTGCTGGCCTCCGACCCCTGCCCTTTCCAGATGATCCGCTATAAATCAAATGTCTATGCGACGCAGTTTCATCCAGAAGCAGACAGTGAAGTGTTTGAAACCCGCATCAGGATTTACAAGAACAAAGGCTATTTCCCTCCGTCTAAGGCCGATGAACTCATTCAGTTTTGCCATCAACAGGACGTTGGATTTCCTGGCCAAATTCTGAAGAAGTTCATCGATACCTACAAATAAATGCGGCCCGTTTCCGGGCCGCGATCCGTGTTCTTAAGCGGCAGGATTGGCCCGAAAGTTTGATTGCGGCCAGCGGCTGTGCCTAAAAAGACGGGCAAATATCATAACATGGGTGACGATCAGCAACGGTACCAGGAAAGTTGGAATGTACCATGCAGCTGCAAAATGTGGCACGGCTTCTGCCTGACGCAGCGCGTTGATCAGATCAATTGAGCCGACAATATTGAATGTCCAGACAAGGCCTATGGCGACGGCCATGTTTCGACGCAGCGCAATGAGGGCGAAAATTGCCAGAATGCCGCTCGCCAGATCGCCGTACCCGGCAGCAACAGCAAATCCTGACGGCATGGTGTCGGCAACAACTGCCGGGGTCAAAAACGTCATGCCGATATGTCGAAACGCGTGCGGGATAATCAATATTCCCAACGCCACCTGTAGCGGTTTTTCCACCAGCCAGGGTGCCAAATACCATCGAGACAGCAGGCCAATGACGATCAGGGTCAGAACAAATTGCAAAAGGAAAATCTCTGTGGTTCCCATAGTTTATCTCCGAGTTTGGGTTGGGGTGAATTTAAATGGATGCATCAGTTCAAAGATTTTGCTGAAAGGTACGGCAGAAGTAGTTGCGCCCGCGGGAAACATCTTTGGGCGGGCCTGCCGGATCAGCTTTCAATTTTCGAATGATGTTTATCTGTATATACATATTTTTTCCAAAAAAAATCCTACTTCGACTCAACCAATTGCAGCAGATCGGCTAATTCGCTCCACCGCTCCTGGCCAAAAACATCAAGCATTTTTTGTTGGGTCATCTGCCAATGTGGCAACGCCTGACGGAACACCGCCTCCCCCTGTTGCGACGCTTTGACAATTCGGACCCGCTCGTCTTCGTGGAAACTGGCATCTTCCACGAGACCGCGTTTGGACATGACCTGAAGATTTCGAGTCAGCGTTGTCCCGTCTGTCGCCAAAGCTTCCGACAGTTGGCCAATATTTTGCGGCCCCTCCATTATCAACGCCGCCAGCAATGTGAATTGCGTGTTGCGCAGCCCAACGGGTTTCAGGGCAGCATCATAGGTTTTCGCAACAATCCTTGCCGCCCGGCGCAATCGAAAACTAACGCAGGAAGTTGGAGACATTGGATCAAACGGAGTGGTCATTGACTACAGGTCACGGGTAATTTCATTTACCTGCATATACAGATAATGACCACAAACCCGTTTGTCAATATCTGGTCATGATTGCTCCGGGAGATCGCCTCAGATGAAGTTGATATAAAAGTCGCGCTGGGCCTCAAACGACAGGTCTTTTGTCTTGGGCACCTCTTCCAGCTTCATGAAGGCATGGTTGTCCACCAGATCCTGACCGACGGCTGCACACAGGGCTTTGTCTTTTGTCAGATCGCCAATGGCCTCCTCCAGCGAAGCGGCAGCGCCAGTCGTTGCGTCGTTTTCATCAAACCCATTACCGGTTTCAGCTGGCGGCAATTGATAGTCGTTCTCCATCCCCAGCAGTGCCGCCTGCAATACACTGGCAACAGCGGTGTAGGGGTTGGCCGAAGCATCAGCCATACGGTGTTCAAGCCGGGCTTTGCTACCGCCTTCCTCAGATACGCGGGTCGTGACATTGCGATGATCACCACCCCAGTTTTGCCAATATCCGGAAAGCGAAGCCGGTTGAAGGCGAGCATAGGAATTGGCCGTCGGTGCGATAAGACCAGCCAAGCCCTTATGATGATGGACCAGCCCGGACACGCAGCCACGGGCCAGATCGTTCATATGATCCGGGCCGCCTTTCGAACCGGCGTCGAATGCGTTGTTGCCGTCTCTGTCGAGAAACGAAAAGTTGATGTGCAGGCCACTTCCGCCGGCTTCCTCGATCGGCTTGGGCATAAAAGTCAGATGCAGCCCCTGCTCGAATGCCAGTTCGCGGGCCATAAGTCGAAACAATACGATGTCATCAACTGCCTTGAGCGCGTCATCAAATGTCAATGTGTATTCGAACTGCGATGCGTCATATTCGGCGGTAAACATTTCAATAGGAAAGCCCAGCTCTTCAGAAGCCTCCCAAATTTCATCGTTGAAACGATGCGGGTCGGTAAACGGACCAGTCCCATAAACCACGGCGCCGGGACTGCCATAGGGCTCCAGCTTTCCTGCTTCATTTTGTTGCAGCACAAACCCTTCCAGCTCAATGCCGACTTTCGGTGTCAGCCCTTTTGCTTCCCATGCAGAAATTGCTCTTTTCAATGCTCCTCTGGGACAAATGCCAAGGGGATTTCCAGCCGCGTCAAAAAGATCTCCAATGACTATATCTGTGCTGTCGTGCCAGCTTTCGCGGACATCTTCCGACTGCCACTGCATTTCCATATCCGGCAGGCCTTCCATCATCTTGGAACTGGGCGATGGCAACAAGTCCCGGTCATAGTGGGTGCCAAATACGCTTTGGCAGAATCGTGTATGACCGGCCTTGGCTTTTGATGCAGGCAAATATTTGCCACGCATGATGCTCAGATGATCGCAAAAAACTGCGCGAAGGCGATTGCTCATGGAAATTCCTCTAGTTTAAGCGAATGGAGATAGGTAGTTCTTTCAAGCCACCTACAAAATTGGATCGAACGAATTTGTGGTCACCTGCCGCCTTAATTTGGCTGATGCGATTTGCCAGTTCCTGAAACAGCACCCGCACCTCCAGCCGTGCCAACCACATGCCGAGACAAAGATGCGGGCCGCCCTGACCGAATGCCAGATGGCGGTTTGGAGACCGCTGCAGGTCTACATGGAACGGTTTCTCAAACGCCGTATCGTCACGATTACCAGACACAAACCAGTATAAAACCTTGTCGCCTTCGCGGATTGTTTTGCCGTGCATTTGGTGATCGCGGGTCGCTGTGCGCCGGAAGTAAACTGCCGGAGATGCCCATCGAATAATTTCATCTGGGGCCGTTTTCCAGATATCGCCTTGCAGGCCAGCTTCCTGCAACTGGCTCAGAAGCTCAGGCTGCACGCACATTGCATGAATGCCGGCAGAGATTGAGTAGCGGGTGGTATCATTGCCTGCGGCGACCAGCAGGCAGAAGAAGTTGCGAAATTCGTTTTCCGATATCACTGAACCGTCCTCAGCCGGTTGGCGGATCAGATGAAGAATGCCATCCGTATCACCGGCGGCATCTTTGGCGTCCATCAACTCGGTCGCATAATTGTAGAGTTCGGCGCCAGCAGGCGAGTTGAAGGGCATCATTCGGTAGTCATCGGTGGTCAGCTTATCGAGAACATGATCGGTGAAATCCGGGTCGGTGTTGGAGATCAAAGCATCTCCCTTTTCCACCAGCCAGGGCAGATCCTTTTCCGGCACACCAAGAATCCTGCCCAACATGCGCATGGGAAGTTCGCGCGATATTTTTTTGTGGCGTCGAAGGTGTCGGTGCTCAGCGCATCATCCAAAATATCAATGCAAAGCTCGCGAATGTCCTGCTCAAATTCAGCAATCACCGGCGCCGAGAAGGCTTTTTGCACTTTCATGCGCATGGCGCGGTGTTCTGCTCCGTCGGTTTCCTGAAAAGTCCGGCGGGCGAGATATTCCTCATAGGTCTGATCCTCCATCCGAATGCCACGGGCCGAAGAAAACACCTCAAAATTGCGATTCATTTCCAGAATATCTGCGTGACGGGTAACCGACCAGAAGTCCTCACCACCATCATAATGCGTCCAATGCAGCGGGTCATCTTTGCGCAAACGTGAAAACGTGTTGTGGGGCGCACCATGGACAAATGTGTCGTGGCTGGTCAGGTCGGCATGCCCATCATCAGTCAGTTTCCAGATTGTCACATCAATAGTCCAGCCATGTATTCTCCAAAACTACTTAACATGCTACATATTGGCTGAATAAAATCTAGGGCTGATCGGCATGCATCTGGCAATTCTGGTGACCAATACAGATGAAAGCGGTTTTGCTGACCGCCATCCCAAGGATGGTGAAAAGTTCAGCAACCTCATTCATGCGGTGCGCCCGGATTGGGAAATCAGCGTTTTTCAGGTGAAGGATGACCATCAATGGATCGACCGGCTCAAATTGCTGGTCATTGAAGCGCATCAGGCCGGGCAACCCATATTCGGCGCCTGTTTCGGCCATCAAATGATTGCACAGGCGCTCGGTGCTGAAATTGGTGACAACCCGACAGGTTGGGTTCTGGGCACAGTTCAAACCAGCAGCGTATCCAAACCTGAATGGGAAGCGGATCTGCCCGACAAAATCAATTTTTACGCCGCCCACCATGAGCAAGTCCTCAACCTGCCGGATGGCGCAGAGCTGATACATCAGGCACCGACCTGCAACATTGCTGGCTTTCGCATCGGCAATCAGATTTATACAACCCAATACCATCCCGAAATGGAGCATCAATTCATCACGGCTCTTACTGAAGAATTATCGGGCGAGCTACCCGGCGACGTGATTGCTGCATCAACGCAATCTCTTGCTTCAAGATCACACTATATGGAATTTGCCGAGTCTATTGCCCGATTCTTTGAACTCAAAAGATCGGTTTAACGACTGATTGTTCCGGGGGATCATTGAACCGGCTGCTCATTTGTTGATAGGCTTGACGGTCAAAAGTTCTGCTGGCCGGAAGGGTTCAAATTGCGCGCCTCAAAAATGGTTCATGTCGTCAGCTGCCACGCGGCCGGCGAAGTCGGTGATGTCATTGTCGGCGGGGTCGCACCGCCACCGGGAGATACGCTGTGGGATCAGCGAAGCTGGATAGCGTCAGACGAAGTTTTGCGCAATTTCGTGCTCAACGAGCCGCGCGGTGGGGTATTTCGGCACGTCAATCTTCTGGTGCCACCGGTCCACCCGGAGGCTGATGCAGCCTGGATCATCATGGAACCAGAAGATACACCACCGATGTCCGGCTCCAACTCCATGTGTGTCACAACCGTGTTGCTGGAAACCGGCATCCTGCCGATGCAGGAACCTGTAACGTCGCTGGTTCTGGAAGCACCCGGTGGACCTGTGCGGGTTGAAGCTCAATGTTCAAACGGCAAGGTGACAAAGGTCTCGGTTACTAACGTGCCCTCTTTTGCCGGCCAACTCGACAAAGCTCTGGAAGTTGAGGGACTGGGCACGCTGACAGTCGATACAGCTTTTGGAGGCGACAGTTTTGTCCTTGTAGACGCCGCCCAGGTTGGATTGGAGATTGTGCCAGACAATGCCCGGGAACTGGCGACATTGGGTGCCAGAATCACCGACGCCGCCAATCAGCAGATCGGGTTTTCTCATCCTGAGATAGCCGACTGGAACCACATTTCTTTCTGCGAGTTTACCGACCCCATTCGTCAGGAGAATGGCCTGTCGACCGGACTCAACACTGTGTCGATCAAGCCAGCTAAACTTGATCGTTCTCCCTGTGGCACAGGGACATGTGCACGCATGGCGGTGTTGCACGCCAAGGGTCAAATGAAAGTCGGCGACCGAATGCTGGCGAAATCCATCATCGGGTCCGAATTTGAGGGAGAAATTTTGGATACTGTTCAGTTGGGGGGACAGACAGCAATCGTTCCAAGAATCTCCGGCACCGCCTGGATCACTGGCACCCATCAGGTGACACTCGACCCCACAGACCCATGGCCCCAAGGCTATCGCTTGAGCGACACCTGGCCCAAAATTGAGTAAGCGCCGCTGACCCGAAAGCCAGCGGCGGCGATGTTCGTTTTAGTCAGCCTGCATCAGGTGCTGGCCGTGTGGATTGTCGATGACCAAGAGCCACGTGCCATCCACCTGCCTGCGCAGCACTGCCACTGACAATCCTGATTGGGTGATTGACTGACCGTCCGCAGATGTCGCCTGCATCGTCCACGGGGCAATGTGAACAGCCAGATTTCCCGAGACCATCACTTCATGGCCGGCATAGGAAAATTCCGGCTTAAGAGTAAAGGCTCCTTGAAACATTTGCTCAATTGTCTTGCGGTCGGAGATGAATTGTCCGGGCTCAAAGGCAATTGCCGGTGACTTTTCATACGCGTTCATCACCTTCGACAAATTGCCGTTGTGAAAGGCTTCAGTCATGGAACTAACGCTTGCGAGAACGTTTTTTTGATCTTCAGTCATAGGTTTATCCTGTTTTGCATTTGCTGGATTTAGGGTGAGCAGACCGGTCAGACAAAGGGTCAGAAACGGAGAGGATTTATGCATGGGTAGTGTCCTTGTTGCTGGATTTTGCCCGCACGGGGCCGTTGCCGCTGGCACCTGCCTGCGGTTGGAGAAATTGATTGGTGGGCCTTGTGTTAGTGGACTTCGCCTTCAACAATGCGGGCAATGGAAGTACCGAAATCCCGCGGGCTTGAAAGCGATGAAGTTGCTGTTTGCAATTTCAACACGGTCAGTTCGCGTTCTATCTTCTGGGCCATAGCGACGACTTCCTGATATCCGGGCGCATCTCCTGCGGCAAAGCGGATTTGTTCGGGATCTACGCGCCTGGCCTTGAGAGCCGCCGGCAACCGCCGCGGACAAGAGCACTTGGCCTTAGCATTGGCCAAACCGCATCTGGTGGCTGTAAACGCGACAACCTCGCCGCGCGCCCGCGAGAGACGCTTACGATAATTGGCGTGAGAGATTTCAAGAATCTCGGCAGCTTCAGAATGGTCAAACTCCAAGATATCGCCCAGCACATAGGCTATGCGGTGTTTATGGTCGAGGCAGAGCAGCATCGCCATTGTGCAGGATATGCGCAATTCATTGAGCATAACTACATCGTCGGCAGCAGGAGCTGGATCGACCAGACCACTTTCCAGGTCCTCGCCAAACATCTCGAAGGTCAGCCCCAGATCACGCTGCTGAATTTTCCGCGCGGTCAGCAGGTAATTGGTCGCCACCCGGTAAAGCCAGGTATTAAAAGCACTTTCGCCCTTAAACGTAGACAATTTTGTAACCACCAGAATGAGAATTTCCTGAGTTGCTTCAAGAGCGTCATCGGGATTCGCCAACATCCGCATGGCGAGTCGGTGGATGCGGTCCTGTATGATGCGGACCAATCCTTCCAGGGCAGAATGACTGCCTGCCTGGGCGGCTTTTACCAGTTTGAATTCTTCGTCTGCCACACCAAACCTCCAATAGATTGTTTAAACTATTAGACGAGCCCGAGGGGCAATGTGTGACAGATTTTCTGAAATTAATTTCCATTCAGCGCACAGGGCCGGAGTCAGGCTGGGGCAGCCACCAGCGATTCCAGATCACCAATCGTGTCCAGCATTGAAATATCGAAATCCGTATCCGCCAGATCAACACCAAATTCGCTTTCCAGCATGATCATCAGTTCTGTGGCGGCCAGCGAATCCAGCAGGCCGCTGGTAAAAATCGGATCTGTGGTGGCCACATCTACAGCTTTACCGCGCTCCTGAAGCATGTCTGTCACGACCGTTTTAATAGCTCTGCTCATCTTGTTCTCCTCTCACTGGGCAAAAATGTGGTTTAAATTCCGAACAGCGACAGCGCAAAACTGCCCCTTTCGGTCAGCGATCCCTCGCCGGATATGTCATCGAAAATCTTCAAAAAGCAGAAGAACGCGCAGACATTGAGCCGCGGCAAAACTTCATAGCGCAAAAACCCATCCTCCGGCTTGGGAGCCGCACTGCGCCACTGCGAAATCATCAGCCCGGTTGCCAGCGCCATCGAGTAAAACAGGGCCGGGTAAAAGATCGGCAGCGCCTCGGTGATCGCCAGATCGGCAAAGACATAGGTTTCGCGAGAAAAGTGGTACAGAAAATTGCCCAGACCAGCAGCACAGAAAGTGGCAAAGGCGACCCGCACTTTGGTATTCTTTTTGAAATAGCGCATGAAGGCCGGATAAAAGAAAAAGTCGACCAGCAATTCCTTGAAATAGAAAAAATAGCGGTTCCAGAATTCAGCCAGGCTACGCGACGCCAGCGGGTTGCGGGTATTGCGCGGAATGCGATAGCCCATCATGCGTATTACGGCGACAATGAAATGGCCCCAAATCGCGATGATCAACAAATCGCTGAAGTAGTTGGCGATAAGGCTGGCCCAGTTCACGCCGTTGCTGAACCCTTGCCCCGCTGCTTGGGCAAGAATGGCGTCGTGCAGCGATGGGACCGCCATATTTCCGGAAACCACCAAGTCCAGCAGTTTAACTACACCAGTCAGGATCAACGCCCATACGGCCAGCTTCAAGCCTTTCAATCGGGTGATCGCCAGTTCCATTTCATTGGCGGCGTCAAATTTGTTGAGATAGCCAAAGCTCTTGCCAATTGGCGTTGCACTGCCGCCCCAAAATCCGCGCAGGAATCCGGCGCGGGCCAATGTCGGAGTTGCATCCTTAGATTTCTGGTCCACTGCCGCATAGGCCAGATACCAGAAACTTGAAATGAATACGCCGACAATTGCCCACAGAACAGCCGACAAATATGAACTTTGGGGAACGGCAAAGGCGATTAAAAGGAGCGCGCTCCACACCGACATTAACGCCAGAACCGGACGCTTGGCGATTTGATTATTCTTGTTGGCTCGTTGCCAATACAAAAAAGCGGCTCCCAGCAAAACCACCAAGGCAACTGCACTGAACTGAAGCGCAATTTGAGGGACGCCGGCTGGAAGAATCGCCGACTTGGCTCTCACCAACTCCGTCCAGCCTTCCACGCGGAATGGTCGCAAAAACAGGTAGAACAGGGAAGCACCCACCATCAGCGGCAAACGTCGAGAAGGCATCAGTGCAATAGCAAACAAGGTCAGGGCAATAAGGGCCAGACTGGCCCTGGAAAACTCAAAACTGACGGCCAGCGCCAATATCACGACGGCATGCAGGCAAAGGATTCCTGGCAACGAGGTGGCGAAAATTTGCGCTGCAGGGTTCTGATCCATGGTCAGCCAGGCACGCCGCCACTGGAGCAACGAATGGCCGCCTTCAACTGGCGATTGAGAAGTGACGAAACTCATATCCGATCACCACTCATGGGGGCCGTTGACGCAACCAGAAAACCGGTCTGCACGAGTGCAGTCCGACAACCCGCATGATCAAATCTGTTGCGCATCACCATTGCAGTTAACCCAGCCCTTTAGCCCAGACCTAAACTGCTGGATTAACAGGGAAAGAATCAATGTGAATAGCGAATTAACCCTAATTTTCAGGGCTTTATTCACTATTTCAACTAATCTGATTCAATCCGCCAAGTGCCTGAATTAACCGGGTTTTGGAGATGGTTGCTGCTCAATTGAGGGTTTCAACGCGGTTAATCATAGCGATAATCAACGTACAAATTTCAATCCAAATGGGCAGCAACCCATCAATTGCGCACAAGTTGGTTCTGCGGATCATAGCGCCCGAATTCACCAACTTTGCAGGGCGACGTCATTCCCACATGTGAAATTGCCAGATCGCCAGACTGGTCCAACGCCGTGGGATCGACGAATGCCATGGCGATGTTCTGCCCGGTTCGATATCCCCATGCTGCGGAGGTGACCGTGCCAACAACCTTGCCATCACTATAAACTGAATCGCCAGGATGGGCGGGGGCTTCCTTGCTGTTTACGGTAAGAGAAACAAACCGGCGACGCGGTCCGCTCTGCTGCATGTCGAGCAAAGCCTGTTTGCCGATGAACTCCTTGTCGAAATCCACGAAACGCGCGAGTTCGGATTCCAGCGGATTGAATTCAGTGATCAGGTCGGCTTTCCAATGGCGATATCCTTTTTCCAATCGCATACTTTCGGTGGCCATCAGGCCGAACGGCTTCATGGCGAGCGGTTCGCCGGCCCGTTGCAGCAGAACATAGACCTGCGCCAATTGTTCGTTTGGAATGTGCAGTTCCCAGGCCAGTTCGCCAGAGAACGAGACCGCCATGGCAACCGTTTCCACGTGTCCGATATGGACGGTTTGGCAGGTCAACCATTTGAAGTTTTCAGCACTCCAATCGGTGCGCGGAGCTGCGCTTTGCAACACGTCGCGGGATTTGGGTCCAGCGACCACCAGAATCGTGTGGCTGTTGGTCAGGCTGGTAATCTCAATATCGCTGTCAGCGGGAAGGTGTTCATTCAACCAATCCATGTCATGAAATTCAGACGCGGCGGCTGATCCATACCAGATACATTCATCGGACAAATTGGCAAGCGTCGCCTCGCCTTTCACATTGCCCAGATGGTTGAGGAAATAGGCCAGACCGACTTTGCCGATTTTGCGACTGACCTTGCTGCACATGATCCCGTTCAGCCAGTCATGCACATTGCTGCCGGTAATCTGATAGCGATTGAATCCAGAGACTTCCATAATGCCGACATTGTTTTGAACATTGGCAACTTCCTGACCAACCAAGTCAAATGTGTTGTTGAAGCGGAATGAATGGACCTCTTCGAAATCAGCATTTGGTTTGAAATACAGCGCCCGTTCCCATCCATTCACAACACCAAACTCCGCCCCCTGCTCTGCCAGTCGGTGGGTAATCTGTGTGGTCTTGATGGGACGACCCGCCGGGCGATGCTCATGTGGCATGTGGAAACGGAATTCGTTTTGATAGTCCTCGATCGCCTTCAGCGCGGTATATTCCTCATTGGCATAACGGGTGAAGCGACGCGGATCGAGGCACCAGGTGTCGTAGCAGGCTTCGCCATGGGCGATGATCTGCGCCAGCAACCAACCGTGGCCGCCACCTTCCCCCAAACCGGCACGCAAACCGGTGATGCAATAAGCATTGCGTTTGCCAGGAATTTTGCCAACCAATGGCAAGCCATCCGGCGTATAGGTGATCGGGCCATTGATAATCGACTTGATGCCGGTTGTTTCCAGACATGGCAGGCGAGCAAAGGCCCCTTCCATTACGTCAACCACACGATCAAGGTCATCGGGACACAGGGCCATGGTGAAATTCGGATCGATACCGTCGAGGCCCCAGGTCTTGCAGTCCTGTTCGTAAAATCCGATCAGTAGACCCTTCTTTTCGGCACGCTGATAGAAATCATCCCGTGGGCAGCGGATCAGCGGTACCCGGAAATCATCCCCCAGGTCGACGATCTCGGGAATATCTTCCGTCAGCATATATTGATGTTCCATAGACGCGACGGGGTGTTCCACGCCCATCATGGCGCCCACTTCGTTGCATCGATATCCACCAGCATTGACCACTTTTTCGCACGAAATATCACCCTTGGACGTGTGCACAATCCAAGTTCCGTCTGGATTTTCGGTCAGATGGGTTACCGGCGTAAACCGGTAAACCTCTGCCCCGGCTTTACGGGCGCGGCGGGCCAGTGCCTGGCACAATTGCGCGGGATCGATGTCACCGTCGAGCGGATCCCACAGGGCCCCCAGCAGATTGTCAGTGGTAATCAATGGATGGCGACGTTTGCATTCCTGTGGATCGAGAATCTCAAAATCCACATCCATGCCCTTGGCCATCGACAGGAAATGCTCATAGCCATCGAGATGATCCTGAGTCGTCGCAAACCGTAATCCGCCCGTCGCGTGATGATAGTTGATCGGATAATCCGGGTCTTCAGACATTTCCTTGTACAGATTGATCGAATGGGTCTTCAGGCCAACCATGGTCTGGTTGCCACCAAAATTGGTCACTTGGGCAGCCGAGTGCCAGGTGGTGCCAGACGTCAATTCATCGCGCTCTACCATCACACAGTCTGCAATGCCCTCCTGAGTGAGGTGATACAAAGTGGAGCAACCGGCGATGCCGCCACCGATGACGACGACCTGAGAGTGAGTTTTCATGACTTTGCTGTCCTGGACGATTTATGAGGCACCTGTGCCGTGCTGCAGGATCAGCTGATTGGCAAGGCAAATCCAGTCGCAGCAAGCTTGTTTAAAATTAATCGAAGTACAGATTTAGATTATTTAAAATTAGTCCACATCAAACACCTGAACGCGTGCCGGAAGCTGGAGCTTATCAGCGTCGTTGTGAAATACATCGCTCAAACAAGCACGTAAATCGCTCGCCGCCCTTTCGGGTACGGAACTCAAAATATCCTTGCGGGCATAGAGCGAGACAATTCGGCTGAAGGCGGGCATGGGCAGTTTGTAAAAGGCGAACTTCTGATGGGTATCGTCTCGGTGAGAAAGCGTTCCATGAACCGCCGAAGCTGTGCTGATTGCCCAGCCACCCGTCGCCGCAACCATCGAAAACAAAGTCTGATTGGATGAGAACTCATGCACTTTTGGCGGCACAAACTTTATCCGCCGCAGCTGGGCCTCTACCTGCCGTCCCATATGTTGTTCGCGAGCATAGCGAACCATTGGATGGTTGATCAGGTCGGACAATTCGGGATTAGCCGTAATCGTCGGGCTGGTCACCAGAATATAGGGATCGCGCATCAGGGGATGTTCTTCAATCCAGTCGACCGGGTCCATCGCGTCGACGGCGACGATCAGATCTGTGGCGCGGCTGCTCAAAATGGAGAAATTCTCGTGACTGGGGCCACTTTTGACGACAAATCGCGAATTGGGAAATGCCTCGCTCAACTTCGTCAGCCAGCGTGGCATGATGTGATTGTCAAAATCCTCCACCACCGCCATGCGCAGTGTAAAATGCGGTGACTCCTGACGGGTCGTGAGTTCGGTGATCGCACCGTCCACCTCGTCCAAAATCCGTAGCGCCCGCTGGCGAAACAGATGCCCAGCTTCCGTTAGTGCAAATCGTTGTGCGCTGCGCTCAACCAAGCGCGTGTTGAGGACTTTTTCCAGGTTGGTCAATTGCAGCGAAATAGCAGAAACACTGGCCCCCAGACGTTGTGCACCCTGCGATACCGAGCCCTCCTCGACCACGGCAATAAAAGCTTCGATGGCCCGAAATGAAAGCTTCCCGCTGCCCTTATCTGCCATAGTTTTTCTCAAATGTTGTTTTCGGTTTTTCAAAACAACACCTAACGGCTTGTTTCCCTCTCCGGCAAGGCGAAAATGCGCCATTGGAAGCAGATCGAACAAATGGGACAGGTGTCATATGGCCAGAAGTGGCAGATCAGGGGGGCGTGCCTCTCGCGTGGCGGCACGCACCGCACCGGTCTCGGATATTAATCCCTGTCCACCGGGCCAGATTGGTGGCCAATATCGCCCGCTCAACGACCATGATCTGAAACGGGTGATCGACACGGCTTTTAAAATTCTTTCCGACATAGGCATGTCCGAAGTCCCCGACAGTTTTCAGACCATCGCATTGCAAAAGGGTGCAGCACTAAACGAGCTTGGTCGCCTCACCTTCTCCCGCGATCTGATGGAAGACATTATCGATGGAGCTGCCAAGACATTCATCTATCATGGGCGTGATCCCAAACATGATTTTGAGTTGGGCGGGGACCGGGTCTATTTCGGCACGGGTGGTGCTGCGGTGCAGACACTTGATCTGCAGTCCGGTGCTTACCGACCATCAACCCTGGCTGATCTTGCCGATTTCACCCGCCTCATTGATACGCTGGAGAATGTCAGCTGGTTTACCCGCTGCTGCGTGGCGACCGATGTGCCGGACATAATCGACCTCGACGTAAATACCGCCTACGCCCTGTTGCGTGGCACGACCAAGCCCGTCGGCACCAGTTTTACCATCGCCGAAACAGTTGATCCGATCATCGATATGTTTGATGTAGCGCTGGGCGGTGAGGGCAAATTTGCCGAACGTCCATTTTGCAAAGCGCATATTTCTCCGGTCATCTCGCCGCTGCGATACGGAGAAGATGCGGTAGAGGTGACCCAGGCCTGTATCCGGCGGCGTGTTCCAATCAACTCCATCATTGCCGCTCAATCAGGCGCAACCGCCCCTGCCCCGCTGGCTGGCATGTTAGCGATGACCACGGCGGAGACCTTGGCCGGGCTGGCCCTGGTCAACCTGCTCGAGCCGGGCTATCCGATGATTTTCTCGAACTGGCCACTGGTGATCGACCTGCGCACCGGGGCTTTTTGCGGCGGCGGCGGTGAAATTTCGATCCTCAACGCAGCTTCTGCACAGATTTCCAACCATTTGGGCCTGCCGTCAGGCGTGGCCAGTTCGATGGCGGATGCAAAGTCGGTCGACGCACAGATGGGCTCAGAGAAAGCCATGAGTGCGGTTGCTGCCGGTCTTGCTGGCGCCAACATGGTCTATGAATCCTCCGGCATGATGGCAAGCCTTCTGGGCGCGTCCTTTGAAGCCTTTATCATCGACAATGAGATGCTCAACCATGTGCATCGCATGATCCGTGGCATTGAAGTAAATGACGAGACACTCGGGTTTGAAACCATTCTTGAGACTGTCACTGGCGAGGGTCATTTCCTCGGCTCCAACCAGACAATGGGCGCCATGCAGCGGGACTATTATTACCCCGACCTTGCCAATCGGGACGACCCGCGCACCTGGGAGCAGAAGGGTAAGGAAGACATCTGGCAGACGGCTAATCAAAAAGCCCTGGACATCCTTGGGCAACATCATCCCGACTACCTCAGCAGCACTGCTGATCAGAAAATCAGGCAGTCCATGAATATTCTGCTTTGATCATTGCAATAGGTGCTAGGATCGTGATCGGGTGCAATATCTGGCCGCAAATCGAGCTTTGAAAGAGACATGCAGCAGGTCGATCATAAAACGATAATTGCGAGTCTGACCGCCGCGCAACGAACATCCCTGCTGCAGCGATCTGATGCTGCTGGCCTGAAACATTTCGCCGCCTATCTGGCGGCGATGGCGCTGTGCACTTTGCTAATTGTTCAACAGGCACCGCTTCAGCCGCTGGTCGTGCTCATGCAGGGCCTTTTCATCGTCTTTCTTTTCACGCTTTTGCACGAAACGGTACACCGCACGCCGTTTGCCAGCGAAAGCCTCAATCTTTGGGTGGGCAGGTTCTGCGGATTTCTCGTATTCCTAGGACCGGAATGGTTTCGCTATTTCCATTTTGCCCATCATCGTTACACCCATGAACCAGGCAGAGACCCGGAACTGGCCAGCGCAAAGCCAGAAACGGCACTGCAATACCTGACATATATTTCTGGAATCCCTGAGACGTTTCAACGCATCCGCACGTTGTTTCGCAACGCGATTTACGCCAATCGCGATGCATATGTCCCGATCAAAGGAAAAACCAAGGTGATGAAGGAGGCGCGGATTCAATTGGCTCTCTATGGAGCCCTGATCGCCGCCAGCATCGCTCTGGAATCCACGTTTCTGGTGTGGGTCTGGCTCGTTCCGTTTCTCGTGGGCGGACCGTTTTTGCGTGGTTATTTGCTCGCCGAACATGCCCGCTGCCCTCACGTGGCATCGATGTTGGAAAACACCCGCACCACATTCACCACACCACTGGTGCGATTTCTCGCCTGGAACATGCCCTATCACGTGGAGCATCACGCCTATCCGGCAGTCCCGTTTTACAAACTGCCCGAATTTCACGAAGTTATCCGCGGCGAGATTTCTTATCTGCAGGATGGATATGTGCGTTTCAATCGCACCTATCTGAAAGACGGTATGTCAGGAAAATTAACCGCGGAGAATCAATCCAGGGACTGAAGGAGCGTTTCCATGGAAAACTCAATACTGATTGCAAAATTGATGGGACCAGTGGTTCTGGTCGCCGCAATTGCCATGTTGAAAGATCCCGATGATTTGCTGTCGATGGGCCGAGAGTTTCTCAAGAGTCGAGCTTTGATATTTATCTCCGGCGTATTGGCACTTCTCGGCGGACTGGCCGTTGTCAACTTTCACAATATATGGATCGCTTCCTGGCCGGTGGTGATCACCCTGTTTGGTTGGGCAATGGTGATCGGCGGTGCGATGAGGATCGCACTGCCAAATGTTGTTGAATCGATCGGCGGAGCGATGTTGAAACATTCGTCAATGGTGCGTGTTATGGCGATCATCTGGCTAAGTTTTGGAGTGGGAATTAGCTATGTTGGATATTTCTGACCTTGCTTGGCATAGCAGGATCAGATTCAAGCAAAGGGCTGCAGTTTAAAGGGGAATTGAATTGGATCGGTTTGATCTGGGGAACCACAAAAAAACAATTTCAACGGCCTCACCACAGGCGCAGTACTGGTTCGATATGGGGCTCAACTGGTGCTACGGATTCAACCACGAAGAGGGGGTGAAGTGCTTTGAAAAAGCACTGGAATATGACCCCAATTGTGTAATGGCGCATTGGGGCGCGGCTTATGGGAGCGGCCCGTTTTACAACAATGTCTGGCGACAATTTAGCCGCGATGAGGCTGATGCAGCAACACGATTCAGTTTTGAGCATATCGAGCGCGCGCGCGTTCTGTCAGTCCACGCTTCAGCGTTGGAAAATCATTTGGTCGAAGCACTTGCTATGCGCTTTCAAAGACCGCACGCCGTTTCAGGCGATGAATTCGATCAGTGGGATGACGCCTATGCTGATGCGATGCGCAAAATCCATCGATCCTATCCGGACGATCACGATGTGATGGCACTGTTTGCCGAGGCGATGATGACCCGCACCCCATGGAAATTGTGGAATGTAAAAAGCGGCAAGCCTGCAGCGGGATCCGATGTGCTGGAGATTCTTGATGTTGTTGAACGCTCAATCCAACTCCGGGATGCTGCCAGCGAACCCCAGCACCCGGCCATTCTGCATCTGCATATTCACGCGACCGAAATGTCCAACGAGCCCGAACAGGCAATCCGTTCTGCCGATATTCTGGGCACATTGTGCCCCGATGCAGGACACATGAATCACATGCCCGGGCACACCTATGTTCTGTGTGGTGACTATAGCAAAGCCAAGGCCGCCAGCGAAAAGGCAATTCGGGCCGACAACAAATATGTTGACTATGCCGGACCATTCAATTTCTACACCACAGCGCGAGCCCACGATCTGCATCTGATGATGTATGCCTGTATGTATTTGGGGCAGTATCAACCGGCCATCGCGGCTGCGGATCAAATGTGCGCAACTCTCACCAGGGAAGTTTTGGGCGTCAAAGACCGACCTCAACTCGCCATCACCATGGAGGGGTATTACTCCATGAAGATGCATGTGCTGGTGCGGTTTGGTCGCTGGCAGGATATCGTTGACGAACCGATGCCGGAGGATCCGCAGCTTTATTGCGTCTCCACCGCAATGCATCATTACGCCAGGGGCGTTGCGCAAGCAGCGCTAAAAAACATTGAAGCGGCGGAACGCGAAAAAGCGTCGTTTTATGAGGCCGTGGAGAAAATTCCCGCAGACCGGAAATTTTTCAACAATGATGCCCGTTCAACGCTTTCAGTTGGTGAAAAGATGCTCGAGGGCGAACTGGAATATCACCGGGGTAATCACCAACTGGCCTTTCAACATCTGCGCGAGAGCGTCTATCGCGACGACAATCTTGAATATACCGAGCCCTGGGCCTGGATGCATCCGCCGCGCCATGCACTGGCGGCGCTGTTGTTGGAGCAAGGCGAGTTTGAAGAGGCCGAAGCCGTTTACCGAGCAGATCTTGGCCTGGATAATGTGTTGCAAAGATGTGCACAGCATCCCGACAATGTATGGTCGCTGCATGGGCTGGTGGAATGTTTACGTCAACGCGGTGAACGGCGAGAACTGCCTGCACTTGAAACCAAACTGAACGCGGCACTGATCAAGGCCGATCTGCAGATTACCTCATCATGCATGTGTCGACAGAATTCATTGAGCGGCTGACATCCATTGCGGAACCTCCAGCTGATAGAAGGCAGGCGCCGCTTCTGACATCTGGTTAAACCGCACATCAAATATGGTCTGCATCTCCCGGCGAGCCAGTTTCCTGTGTAGTTCTGAGGCGTTGGAATAGTGCCGAACCAGATGCAGAAAATAGATGTTGAAATTGTAGGCGCCGCCTTGTTCGGGACCATCAAGCAGGACCGCGTCGCATGATTTTTCCGGCTCTCGTTGGCACGGCACATGGGTGTTTATCCCCTCCTCCAAATGCCGCATTTCATGCATCAGGATACCTGCAATCTGCACCGGGTTGTTGTCCGCCAAAACAATATTATTCAGCGTGATTTGACGAGTCTCAAAAACCGTATTGCCAGCATGCGAAAACAGTAAGTCATGGTCCAGCAACGGGGATTGCCGTTTTAACCGCCGATAAAAATCACCCCCCTGCTCCGGTTTGGCGGATTGTTGAATATCCAGATTTTCGAGAAAATTCAGGGCCCCAACCAGTCCGGAAACTATTGAAGGACACTCAAACTCTGCTCGGTTCCAAGCCTTCGAATATTCAAACTCTGTTTGGTATTTATCCCGCCAGAGTTTGTTTAGCTGCTGGCATTGGCTGTTGGAAACGGACAGATCAAACCTTACGGGCTGCACGAATATCACAAACACCAACAAAAGCGTTCCGATAAACAGAACCAATGATCGCAGTTCGGATCGGTTTCTTTTCTGGCGAGCTTGAGGGTCGTACATGAATTGAGTCTTGCCGGTTTAAAGCGATACAACAAGTGGAAGCAGATCTCGGCATCTCTCAGCGGTGCGTCTCAATCAGCTTGGTGATGTGATCAGATACACCGCGCGCATCCACTTCAGCCGCCCGCACCAAGGCATCAAAGTGATCCATCAACGAGCGAACACGCTGTCCCTCGCGAAATGCCAGATAGAACTGGCCGACGTAGATGACTGCCAGATTTGGGCCGAACACCGTCACAGGGGCGCTGAAAATTGTTCGCGCATTAAACGCAAACAGCCGCAATCTCGGATACATGCTTTCGCAGATATCAGCGATGAAATGCAATTGTTGATGTCGCACCTGTTTGTCAACACCTGCATAATAGGCGGCCCCGGATGCGCAAGCTTCCAATTCGTGCAACGGCAAGGCGATCTCATAATCTGATGCGCCTGATTCCAACCATTCCATCTGGTCGCGCATGGCTTCAATGGCCTGATCCAGCCCCTGACTGCGTTGCGATGAGTATTCCCAGTCCAGCATACCCTCGGTTTTTAGAATGTCCGGCAAGGTGGCTGGCACATGGCGAATTTTGTAGCCGGCAGACTCTCGATGCCATTCGAGCAATTGAGAATCCGCTGAACTGCGCTCCGCCGGACTCATCGCCATAGCAGCGGCAACAATGTCGCCGGGCCGCTCGGGCCGATTGGTCAGACCCAACAGCCAGTCACTGCTCACGCCTAACGATGCTGCGGCATCGGCAGCCAGTTGTGCATTGGGCAGGCGCGGCAGATCGTCCTTGAGCAACTGACCAATGGTCGAGCGGTCCACCCCAGTTTTGCGAGCCAGTGCAGAACGTGACATCTGACTGCGATCCATCGCCAACATCAGGCGTTTTCGAAATATTTCAGACCGATCACGCTTGTCCATTAAAATACACTTTGCTGATTTATATCACCAAACTGGATACTACGCAGCGAATTTACCGAATGTCCAGCCTGACAATTTGGGCATAGCAATGATGTAAGGAACACCAAACCAAGGCCATCACATGGACACGCCAACAAGAATGATCTGCAAATCTGTCACCTGGCAAATCGCCGGATTCTTTTCAATGATGTTGATCGGCTTTCTTTTCACCGGCTCGCTAACCGCCAGCGGCGGCATTGCCATCGCCGGGTCGGTGGCCGGATTTACGAGTTATTTCATTCACGAAATGGTCTGGTCAAAAATTCATTGGGGACGCCGTACAATAGGTCTGTAGTCGCAGATTTCGATGGTAAATTTAGCTGCACCAAATGCCTTACCTCACGCTGCGCTTCCTTCCAGAAGCTGCTGCTGCGCTCGCAGCTGGCGTCCCACATGGGCAGTAAAAGCCCTCACCTTTGCCGCTTTACGCACATCTGGGTGAGTTAGAACCCAAAGGCTGGTTCCCATTTCATTCACAACAGGCAGAACTCGTTCAAGGGCTGGTTCCGGATCACCCAGGCAACACGGCAATGTTGCCAGCCCTGTTCCGCTACGCGCCAGTGAACGCATGGCAACAAAAGTATCTGCGGTTGTCTTGATCTGACTGAGTGGAACATGTTCGCCGATCCACTGGTCAGCGGGAGAACGGGATAAAGTACTGCCCAAACCGATCCAGGGCATGTGCAACAAATCTTGTAGTTCGGGCTTTTCAGGCGAGGCAGCAACAAACTCTTTGTTCCCATATACGGCGAAAGCCACGCCAGAAACCCTTTGACAAATTAGGTTTTCTGGTGGGCTCAATGATGCGCGAACCGCCACATGAGCGTCCTGACGAGACAGGTTCAGGCGGTTGGTGGTCACCATGGTTTCAATGCGAATTTGCGGGTGCAGAGTGCAGAACTCGCTGATTATATCGGCCATGACGGCATCAAGAAAACTGTCGGTGGTCGTAACCGCAATTGTACCTTCCAGGCGCAGATCGTGGCCGGTAATGCGTCGATCAATTTCGCTGACGCCCTCCTGAAGGTCGCGGGCAAGTTTGACAATCGCCTCGCATTCCAGCGTTGGCGAATAGCCAGATGGCAGTCGGTCAAACAGCTGAATGCCGCGTTCTTCTTCAAATTTGGTTATTCGACGCAGGACGGTTGTTCCGTCCACACCCAATACTTTTGCGGCCGCAACGGCGGAACCAGATTCCACCACCGCCACCACAAATCTGAAAATGTCCCAATCCATACTCTGCATATTTGCAGATGGTGCCTGCAATTCCGGATATTGTCCAGCATATTTGAAGAGCCTATAATTCTCCTCTGGCCGCCTGCTTGGGTGTTGCCGCAATCACGACTGAGTTGAGGAGATTATGAACATGAAGTTGAAGATGATGTTGGCAGCCGCCCTGTTGATGAGCAGTACCGGTCTGGGCACAAGTGCCGAAGACCCGATTGCCGTACGAAAGGCTATGATGAAAAATGTTGGTGCGGCTACCGGGGCCGGATTTGCCATGGTCAAGGGTAAGGCCGAATTCAACGCCGCGGCTGCGGAACTGGTTTTGCGCACAATGAACACCGCAGCATTGGGATTCGGTGAGCTTTTTCCGGCCGGGAGTGAATCGGGCGGAAAGACAATTGCTTCGCAAAAAATCTGGGATGACCGGGCCGGATTTAACGCAGCTTTGGCCAAGTTTGCCGCCGATTCAGCAGCAGGCATAGCCGCCAAGCCGGCAGATCTTGATGCATTTAAGGCCGTTATTGGAGCTGCCGCATCAAATTGCAACGCCTGTCACAAAGCCTATCGAACCAAGTAGGAAGTCTGTCTGCGACAACAAACGGGCTTAACGCGTTCTGCAGTTCAGTGCGTCGGGCACGCTTGGCAGTTTCGGTCTTTTCCGAAACTGCCATCAGGCGCTGATTCAGGCAATCATTCCCAATGCAATCACCAATGCGATCGCTCCCCAGACACAGGAATTGACGAATGAGCGAATGATGCCACTGTCTTCTTCGACAGTTATTCCAAGCCCGCTGAGCACAAGATTGCCGGGCAAGAAGAACAGATTGAGCAGAAATTTCGCAAGGGGCATGACGATTTCCTTAGGGTGCAGATGGATGATTTTGTGCCGAAACTGGTTGCGACCAGGCCGGAGGCGAAGCAAATGGGTCCGAAGTTCGTGACAACCACAAACTGGTGGCAATCCGGCGCGCCGCCTGATTGACCACGTCGGCGGCTTCACAGGTGAATATCCTTTCAGATACGCTTGAAAACAGCTGCAGCCATTCCTCGAAATCTTCTGAACGAATGTCGGTGATTTGCAGATGAACCGGCACCGGGCGACCTTTATATTCGCCACTCTTGAGCAGTACCGATCTCCAGAAACCTTTCATTTTTTCTAGATGGGGGCCCCAGTCACTGCTCATATTTTGAGAAAACAACGGCGCCAGACGCGGGTTGGTCTGGACCTGCGCATAAAACTGTTCAACCAGTTGAGAAATCTGCTCCGCGGTAATCGAAGGATGCATGCTTTCGCGTTTGACGGCAGGCCGGGCCTCGATAAGTGTCATGGTCAAATCTTTATCATTCATTTTAAATGAATCTTTTAACTAGGCTGGTTTTCTGCTAAATGCAACATATAAAATGAATGTTTTTGGAGATCTTCGATGCGACTCAATCAGGCGAGTGATTTTGCGCTGCGAATATTGATGCGTTTGGCCGACAATGGGTCCCCGATGACCGTTGAAGCCCTCACAAATGATCTCCATCTGGTCAAATCGCATGTGATGAAGATTGTCGCCAAACTTGCGCGGGCAGGCATCGTAAATTCTACCCGCGGGCGTTCTGGTGGGATCAGCCTGGCGCGACCGATGGATGAGATTTCGATTGGCGAAGTTGTGCGCCTAATCGAGGCTGATTTTGCGGTTGTGGAATGCCTGCGCGAGGGACAGTCCAATTGTGTATTTTCCTCTCATTGCAAATTGCGTGGGGTTATGAACAATGCGACACGTGCCTTCATGCAGGTGCTGGATCAGCAAAGCCTGCAATCGATATCCGTATCCCTGCCCCTCGAATAGAGACGCATACGGAGAATCGCCCGATAACAGGCTTGGCATTCCATCTAAATCAGGCGAACATACCGGTGTAGAGGAGATTCTGGGCAGGATTCTGGAGTTCACGGCTTCCGGTACCATGCCCGAGGGAGGGTATATGTTGATCAATCGGAAAAACCTGACAGTGGCATTGGCAACCGTCGCCTTGGCAGCAACCAGTGCGCCACCAGCCTGGAGCCAAAACACGACGGACCAGGATACTCCGGCTCCGGTTCTTTCCGATCTGCAGCAACAGGTCAAACTGCAGCTTGCGCAACTGCCCAGATCGGGAGCCACTCAGAAGGCGAGAGCGAAAAACATATCCAGTTGGTATGCGGAACGGGATTACCAACCACTTTGGATTGAAAACAACAAGGTGACAGAGGTTGCTGAACGAACGATCTACCAACTTCTGACTGCCTATAAGGATGGATTGACTGCGGCAGACTATAGCGCTGGCGAGCTGTTCACCATGGTTGATGCCAGCGAGCCGCAGGACCTCGCCAAGCTGGATGTCGGTCTGTCGAGAGCTGCCGTCAAATATGGCCAGCATTTGCGCTCTGGGCGGGTGCGACCGAATACAATCAACCGCGAACTGGTGATCTATCCCAAAAAGTTGTCGGCCGAGCAATTGTTGTCTCAACTCGCAGGTTCTGCGACCCCGTCTGATATTCTCGCTTCACTTCCTCCGCAGACAGACCGCTATTTTCGACTGCGAAACCACCTCATTTCTCTAAAACTTCAGGAAGCCAATGGCGGCTGGGTGAGCATTCCGGCTGGTGAAGTGCTCAAACCGGACATGGAGGATGAGCGCCTCGACGTGCTGCGCAAACGCCTCATTCAAAGTGGTGATCTTGCCAAGGGCGCCCATCAAGGCACGGTCTATGACGGTGCGCTGGTAGAAGCGCTCAAACGATTTCAGGCACGAACTGGACTGGCCATTGACGGGGTGGTCGGCCCGACCACCTTGGGACAGTTGAACATAACGGTCCAGCAACGCCTCGCTCTGGTGACGCTTAATCTTGAGCGCCGCCGCTGGATGCAGGCGGATTTCGGCGACCCTTATGTATTTGTCAATCTGGCGGATCAGGTCTTGAAACTGGTCAAGGATGGAAAAACCATCCACGCAGAATTGACCCAGGTAGGACAGCCCTATCACCGAACACCGGTATTTGCAGATGTCATGGAATATCTGGAATTTAATCCTTATTGGAACGTACCCTACTCCATCGCCACCAAGGAATATTTGCCCAAGCTGAAGAACAATCCCTACGTGCTGCAGCGGCAACAAATCAGAGTATTGCGCAATGGCAAGTCGGTGGATCCGGGCGGTGTTCCCTGGGGATCCTATTCTCGGGCCAATTTTCCAGTTCGCCTGCGCCAGGACCCTAATCCGAAAAACGCTCTGGGTCGGGTCAAGTTCATGTTTCCCAACAAGTTCAATGTCTATATTCACGACACCCCATCGAAATCCAAATTCACCAGGGATTCCCGCTATTTCAGCCACGGGTGCATACGCCTGAAGTCACCAATGGATTTTGCTGAAAAGCTTCTTGGGTTTCAGGATATTTCCCGCGGGCGGATTGACCGCATTGTTGCTTCAAAGAAGCGTACGGTTGTCAAACTCGAACAAAAAATCCCGGTGCACGTTACCTATCTGACTGCCTGGGTCAACAAGGATGGTTCAGTGCATTATCGCCGCGATATTTATGGACGCGACAAGATTCTTGCGAAGGCTTTGGCGGTTAAGTCCTAAACGGTTCGAACCTAAATCTGCGGTACAATGTAGGTTGGCACAATCTTGCTTTCAGCAATCGGGTGCGCTGTGTCGCTGCCCCGAAACAGTCCGTGATCGCTGACCAGTACCGTTGACCAACCTTGGGCTGCGCCACCTAAAACATCGGTGTGCAGCGTGTCGCCAACCATCGCGATGCGTCGGCGTGGCTGTTGTGGTCCCAAGCGCCGCATGACTATCTCAAATACCGATGGAAATGGCTTGCCGTGAAATACGACTTCAGCACCAAATCTTTTAGCTATGCGATGGCCGATAAATCCGGGTTCCGTTGAAAACGCTGCTTCCAACGGCGCAATAACGTCGGGATTGGCCACCACCATCAATTTCAGTTGCTTTTCATAGGCCTGGTCGAGCAACAGCTGTCGTTTCGAATTCCACTCCCAGGTAGACAATAACAAAAACGCTTCCGCCCAGTCGTAATCTTCGGGATCGTCCTTCAGAAGCCGTGTTTCGACGTTGAAATCCTGTGGTGCTGAATCCAGCTTTCCCATAACGCCCCAGCGAAGCGGTGGAAGAGTTTCGACATATTGCTGAGCGCCCAAGCGGCTGGAAATAATTTCATGCGGTGCAAAATCAAAGCCGAATTTTTGGAATTTTTCGAAATTTTTCTGCGCCGGAAAAGTTGCTGAATTAGTCAGTACGTAGAGTTTTTTGCCCATTTCGCGCAGAGCGGCAACCGTATCTGTCGCCCCCGCAATCGGCGTACTTCCAACATTCAAAACACCGTAGGCATCAAACACAAATACATCGATGTCGTCTGCGATCTCCAACAGGCCACCCGCCCGTTGGCTGGTCGGTGGAAAGTCCGCCTCGGGCAGGCTGTTGCGTATCGCTTGATAGAATTCGAATGCGGAATCCGCATTGAAGCCTTCGAAATAGACCCCGTATTGATCAGATAATGGCACCGCGCACCTTTGCGGAGACCCATTCACTGACGATGACGGTTACCAGAATAACCAACAGGATCATCGATACCTGGGTCCAGGCCAGCGTGTTGATTGAGCCATTTAGTTCAAGTCCGATTCCACCGGCTCCCACGAGTCCCAGAATTGTCGATTCGCGGATATTGATGTCCCAGCGAAAAACGCCAATGCCGGCAAACGTAGGCAAAACCTGCGGGACAATCCCATACGCCATTTTCTGGGCTCCAGAAGCACCTGTAGCTTCAATCGCCTCGACCTGATTGTGGTCAATTTCCTCGATGCCTTCATACAAAAGCTTGGCACAAAAGCCGACGGATCGCAGGCCAATAGCTATGGTTCCGGCCAGAACGCCTGGTCCGAAAATAAACACCAACATCAATGCCCAGATCAGCGAGTTCACAGAGCGCGATGAGACAATAATGAAAATTGCAATTGTGCGAACAATCGGGTGAGGCGTCGTGTTGCGGGCAGCTGCAAACGCCACCGGCACGGCGATGATGAGGGCAATCACCGTTCCCAAAGTTGCGATATTCAGCGTATCCCAGATGGGAGCCCAAAGTCGGCTCATATAGGATAGTTTTGGCGGGATCATCCGGCCACCGATATCGGCCGCCTGACGTGGGGCGTCCTGAACAAAAAACCAGATGGTTTTTTCTGATATGCCCTGCCAGGCATAGGCAGCAATCGCCAAGCCAACCAGCCAGCCGAACCAAATTGCCCATTGTTTGGACGTTGTGCGGCGTTTCCAGACCGGGCCGCTATCTGTCTCTAACCTGGGCATCTATTGCACGTACTTTCTCAAAAATCCGGACGTATATTCCAGCGCCATTACGATTGCGATAATGATCAGCAATATGGCGGCTGCCGTGTCGAATTCGTAGCGTTCAAATGCCGTGTTCAATGTTGCACCGATACCGCCGCCACCAACGATGCCGACAACGGCCGATTCTCGAAAATTGATATCAAGGCGGTAGACCGAAAGACCGATCATACGCGGCATGACCTGCGGTTGAATGGCGTAGTTGATCCATTGAAACCAGCTGGCGCCAGTTGCCTTGATGGCTTCCGCCTGGGTGGCGCTCATATTCTCGATGTCTTCGGCCAGAAGTTTGGCATAAAACCCAATCGTTCCGATGGACAGGGCCACGAATCCGGCAAATGGCCCAAAGCCAAACAGTTTCACCGCAAAAATCGCCAGAATTACTTCGGGAAAAGTTCGTGATCCGCCGATGATTCCGCGGTTCAGCAGATAAACCCATTTGGGCGCCAGATTTTTCGCCGCCCCCAAACCAATCGGTATGGAGAGCGCAATGCCGGCGATCGTCGAAATGATCGCCATCCAGATGCTTTCAAAAATACCGTCCCACATGACACCGAGATTGTCGGAAAAGTTGGGTGGGAAAAACGCTGCCAGGAATCGCTGCCCACGGGGCAGTCCTTCAGCCGCGCGCTGCCAATTTACATCCATTGTGCCGAAGGCCAACGCCAGATAAATCGCAGCACCGATAATAATGCTCCAACGCAACAGCGGGTTTTTAATGAATGGTGGTTTACGCCAATTGTTTGGGAATGGCTGACCAGACCCTGGCGAAGAGACGCTCATGTCAGGTTCCCCAGCGCCGCGTTTTCCTCGAGGTTCTCGCCGTCCTCGCCGCCCTCGCCGCTCTCGTCGTCCTCGCCGTCTTCGTCTTCCACCTTTTCAATGGTCGCTTCCCAATCTTCTTCGCCATAGATATCAGTCAGCACTTCGGGGGTCAGACCATCCGGCTTCCCGTCATAGACGATTTCACCCAGTTTAAGGCCGACAACCCGCTGGGAAAACATTTGCGCCAGCAGCACGTCATGGATGTTGATGATGACGGCAAGACCCCGTTCTTCACACAGTTCGTTGATCAACCGCATGATTTGGCGGGATGTTTTGGGATCAAGACTGGCCGTCGGTTCATCGATCAGCAACAGGTCGGGATTTTGAATTAGCGCCCGACATATGCCAACCCGCTGACGCTGCCCGCCGGACAATTCGTCGGCCCGTTTGTCGGCCATATGCATCAGACCAACCCGGTCAAGCAACCGATAGGCCTCGTGGACATCCGCTGCCGGGAAACGGCGGAAATAACTTTTCCAGAAACCGACATATCCAAGACGCCCGGACAGGACGTTTTCCATCACCGTCAACCGCTCAACCAGAGCGTATTCCTGAAAAATCATTCCCATGCGGCTGCGCGCTTTGCGGAGCTTCGACGACGACAGGCTGGTCAGTTCCAGATCGCCAAGAAAGGCTTTACCGCCAGTTGGTTCTACCAAACGATTGACACATCGAATCAGTGTCGATTTGCCGGCTCCTGATGGTCCGATCAGGGCGATCACCTGCCCATCGGGGATTTCCAGATCCACGCCCTTGAGGGTCTCATCGCCAGTTTTGTAGCGCTTTTTCAACCCTTCAAGTCGAAGCATGCAGCATCCCCATTTCCCCGTTCATTGAAAGCGCCGGACGGTCCAGAAGGCCGCCCGGCGCTGCTCATTTTTTAAGTGGTTTTTATTATTTACAATCGTAGCTGACGCCGTTGGCAGCGTCGATCTTACGAATGACATCCCAGTCAAATTTGTGGGTAATACCGACAAAACGATCAGCCTTTTTGAATTCCTTTACGAAATTCTCATCTTCAGACCATGGGAAAGTCCAGAAAGCCTGTTTCACTTTGGCGACCAGGTTCGGATGCAGATTGTGGGCATGGCCATATCCGGTTGTCGGAAAGGTTTGCGATTTATAAATTGAACGCACCTGACCTTCTTTGACCACACCGCGGCGGATCATACGCTCCAGCACCGAGTTGGCAATCGCGGCAACTTCATAATCGCCGTTGGCCACACCAAGGATAGAGTTGTCGTGTTTGCCAGAAAATGTCGGTGTAAAATCTGTTTCAGCAACCAGACCAAACTCACCTTTCAGGATAGCAGAAGGTGCTTTGAAACCTGAGTTGGATGTTGGCGATGTAAAGGCCATTGTCTTGCCTTTGATTTCGGCCGGTGTCTGCATAGCAGAATCGGCGGGCACGATAATTTCCATTTCATATCCAAAGGAACCGTCGTTATAGGCCATCATGCCAAACGGCACGAAACCAGCGCAGCTCACCGCGATTGGATTGGAACCGGTATTGAAACCGGCCACATGCAGACGACCAGAACGCATGGCCTCAAGTTGGGCTGCATTCGATTGCACCGGGAAGAATACCACGTCCTTTCCAGTGGTGGCTTTCATGTGATTGACGAAGCCATCCCAGATATTGGCATAAACGGCGGGATCTTCCACAGGCGTATAGGTAAAGATGAGGGTGCTGGGATCGACCCACTTGCTTTCGTCCAGCGGCAAATCTGCCACCTGATCCAGATTGCGGTCACAATAAGCCACGTCCAGCGTGCCGCGACTACATTCTTCCTGCGCCTGTACAGGAATGACCCATGCGAATAGCAGCGCTGCAAATGCGCTAAACAGTATTTGTTTGATTTTCATGATTTATTTCTCCCAAGAACAACAAGCCTACCAAAGTGGAGGGGTCGGTCGAGTTTATCGAGTGAGCAATCGGAGTCAATCGATAGCTGGTGCCTGTCGCGGCGGCTCAATTGGCTCGACGGCCCCTGGAATACGCAAAACAATCTCTGTTATTCCCTTGAATATAATCGGTTAAATCCAAAATTGGGCAGGCTAGGGCTGGCCCCAAAAAATAAGTGTACAGAATTCGGATAACACCAAAATCATGCCGGTGGATGATTTTCCAATGGTTTTGGCAAGCGTGGGCCGGGCTGGTTGAACAGAAAACCGGTCACCCGGTGACGTTTGAAAAAATATCTAAGGTCGGCTGAATGCCGCAGCCTGCTTGCGAGCCTCGTTCAACGCCGCTTTTACGGTCTCACAACTGGCAGAATAGCGGCTGGAAGGAATAGGAACGGAGATAGAGTGAATTTCACCGCTCCAGTCCCTGAAGGCAAAACCGATGGCGCTGATGCCCTGGGTGTGTTCATCCAGATCATAGGCCAGGCCCTCGTCGCGAATTCGGTTGATAAGATCGACAAATTCCTGCCGGTTTGCCTGTTGCCCTGTGCGAAGCCATTCCGCTTCCGCCAGTTTTAGCAGGCTTGTATCATCCATTTGGGCCAGTGCCGCGCGACCGTTAGCGGTTGTGGTCAGCGGAAACGCTTCACCAACGGAAGAGACGGTGCGTAAACGGTGCAGGCCGGGCACCTGATCGAGAAAGATCATTCCGGCTCCCCGCTGAACCGCCAGATCAACGGTTTCACCTGTTGCTTGCGCCAGTTCTGACAGCATCAGTCTGCAGCTTTCAACGATATCGTAGCGGGCATGGTCGGCCATCGAATGGAATTCCGGCCCCAGACGCAACCCACCTTCAGCACTGGAAGCGATGACCAACCGCTCGCCTTGCAGAGCCCCGACGATGCGCTGCACGGTAGATCTTGGGAGACCAACCTGCCGAGCGATCTGACCAAGACTCAAGCCGGATTCACTATCACGCAGGATACGCAGGATCGCCGCAGCGCGTGCAATGACCTGAATGCCGGAAGACCTGCCCGGCTTGGCGTCCACCTTGCTCATATCCAGCTCTTAGCCTTTCGCAATCTCCATCGGATGCAGGTCGTCCACAGGTTGACCCGCAATGCGATACAGACATTCCACAATCTTGACTGCAATGCAATACACCTATACCGTATTGTGATTATTCCGGGCTTAGACCCAAGAAACAACGCTGCGTTTGGGGCCTGCGGGCTCCAGCAACAGGAGGAGCGGCAGATGACGATTACAGTTCGTGGCATCGAATTTCAGGAAAATACCAACAATGACATGGGGCTTGAGTTCATCAACCTGAGCCACCGCTTTGGCTATCAATGTCCAAACTGGCCCTATTTCAAAGACGTTGCGATTGAACGCAAACACTACATGGCGAAGTCCGGCGTATTGAGCCAGACGATCACCACGACAATGCATGTCACCACTCATATCGATGCACCAGCGCATGTGGTGCAGGGCACGCCGTTCATCGACGAGGTTCCCCTTCCCCATTTCTTTGGCACTGGTCTGGTTGTTTCGATTCCCAAAAACAAATGGGAACAGATTACCGGTGACGACCTGGAAAAAGCCTGCGGCCACGCAATCCGCAAGGGCGACGTCCTGATCATCAATACTGGTTGGCACAAACAATATGAAGACGGTGACTACTTCGCTTATTGTCCGGGTCTCGTCCCGTCTGCGGCTGACTGGATGATCGAAAAGGGGGTTAAGGTTGTCGGTCATGACACGCAGGCCAACGACCATCCCCTGGCCACTGCCATCGGCCCTCAGCGCAATGGTCCTATCCTGCCACATCTTGAACAGGAATATTTCGAATGGTCGGGTGGCATCGACTGGAAGGACGCCTTCCCGGAATGGGAACCGGTGCACAACAAACTGTTTTCCAACGGCATATTGGGCATTGAAAATGTCGGAGGTGACCTCGATTCCGTCACCGGCAAACGCTGCACATTTGCTTTCTTCCCGTGGAACTGGGACCGCGGTGATGGCTGCATCATTCGCCTCGTGGCTATGCTCGACAAGGGACAGAAATACCGCATCGAACCAGGCGAGGACTTTTGAGCCATGTTGATCAACCGGTTTGTCGACGCGCAAAAATATGAAGCGCCCAACCATTGGGATGTGACAGGCCTGCGGCTGCAGGGATTTACCGAAGGTGGACCAGAAAACCAGTGGGTTGGGCTGAGCCAGTTTTTGCCCGGTGGCGGCGCGGGTCCGGACTCAACTCCCTTTGAAAAGGTCTATGTTGTACTGGATGGCGAGATGACCATCACGATCGACGGTCAGGACACGGTTTTGAGGAAATACGATTCCTGCACCATTGCGCCCAATGAAGTGCGCAAAATCGAAAACCGACGCAACGATATTTGTGTGATGCTGGTCGTCATGCCTTACCCGCCAAAAGCCAACTGAAAGGACGTCACATGAGCGGCGCTTCCATCACCAATCCACTTTCCATGTTCGATGTCAAAGGCAAGGTAGCTTTGATCACTGGCGCTTCGGGAGCATTTGGCATGGTTGCAGCCCGTGTGCTTGCCGGTGCCGGATGTAATCTTGTGCTGGCTGCTGGCAATCAGCAGGCGTTGCAGGACATCAGCAGAGAATGCCGCGATGGTGGGGCCAGTGTTTCAGCGATCAACGCGCGCCCGGACGACGAAGTTTCCTGTCAGAAATTGGTGGACGAAGCGGTCTCGACCTTTGGCCGGCTCGATATTCTGGTTGTGGCTTCCGGCATGAACAAGGTGGCCCTGATCAATGACATGGAGCCATCAACGTTTACCGATGTGATGGACGCCAATGTCACCCAGAGCTGGCTGATGGCCCGAGCGGCGGCGGGGCAGATGAAAGTGCAGGGCGACGGTGGAAAAATCGTTCTGGTGTCTTCAGCGCGCGGTCTGTTGGGTCACCCGGCCGGCTATACCGCTTATTGCGCGTCGAAGTCCGCAGTTGATGGCATGACCAAAGCGCTTGGCTGCGAATTGGGGCCGACCGGCATCACCGTGAACGCCATAGCGCCGACAGTGTTCCGCTCACCGTTGACCGCCTGGATGTTTGAAGACAATGACGAGGCGAAGAAAGTGCGTGCCGGATTCCTGTCCCGAGTTCCAAAGGGTCGCCTTGGAGAGCCCGAAGATCTTGCGGGACCGTTACTGTTCCTGGCGTCAAATGCCTCTGATTTCTACACCGGCCACATATTATATGCTGATGGCGGATATACCGCTGGATGACCGCACCAACGAGCTCCATTGTCGCGGTAATCGGCGCTGGCCTGATGGGTCACGGCATTGCTCTCGTGATGGCGCGGGCCGGACATCAGGTCGAGATCTGCGATCCGGTTACAGAGTCCCGAGACACTTTGCATCAGCGTGTCACTGACAGTCTGACGGCCATCGGGGTGGATCGTTCTGAAATCCCGCAAATCATATCGCGCATTTCGGTGCATTCGAACATCAAAGCGGCGGTTGGTAACGCCGAATTTGTGTTTGAAGCTGCACCAGAAAAACTTCCCTTGAAACAGCAATTATTTGCTGAGATTGAACAACACGCACCAGCCGATTGCATTCTTGCTTCAAATACTTCGGTGATCCAGATCAGTCTGATTATGGAAAATTTGGAAACCAAACACCGTGCGCTGGGAACCCATTGGTGGAACCCGCCACACATGATTCCGCTGGTCGAGGTGATCAGAACAAAATGGACTGACGATGCGGCGATGCAGGCCATGACAGCTTTGCTCGATGGCGCTGGAAAAACGCCCGTCACTGTCGAAAAGGATGTGCCAGGTTTTATCGGAAACCGCCTGCAGCACGCATTGTGGAGGGAGGCGATCAGTCTGGTGGAGAACGGTATCTGTGATGCGCAGGCGGTGGATACAGTCATAAAAGCCAGTTTTGGTCGTCGTCTGGCGGTGCTTGGCCCCCTGGAAAATGCCGACCTGGTGGGCACAGATCTGACGCTGGACATCCATGAAAATGTATTGTTCGATTTGGAGAGCCGAAAAGGACCGTCTCCCTATCTGGAGCAATTGGTGGCAGACGGCAGGCTTGGGATGAAATCGGGAGAAGGGTTTCGCACCTGGACCGACGAGGAGGCAAATCAATTACGCGGAAAGATACCGGCATATCTGTCGGAGGTATCGAAACTGCTGAACAAGTAAATCAACAGCCGGGAAAGTCCGGCAGATTATGGGAGAAACACAATGAATTGGAATCCTCAAGGACTGAACCGTCGGCGGTTTTTGACCGTTGCAGGTGGCACACTAGCCGCTCCTGCAATCCTGCGCTCAACCCGCGCCTATGCCGCCAATCCAACCATCAAAATTGGCTATGTGAGCCCTAAAACAGGACCGCTGGCAGGCTTTGCGGAAGCCGATGATTTCATCATCAAGGGACTGACTGAAAAATTCGCATCCGGCATCGCCAACAATGGCAAGAACTGGAACATCGAAATTCATGTACGCGACAGCCAGTCAAATCCAAACCGCGCTTCAGAAGTTGCTTCAGAATTGCTGCTCGGCGAAGAAGTAGACATCATCACCGCCGCCGCAACACCCGACACGACCAACCCGGTCGCCGATCAGGCTGAAGTCAACGGCACCCCCTGCATCACAACCGATTGCCCCTGGCAGCCGTATTTCTTTGGCCGCAACGGTAATCCCGCAGAAGGGTTTGAAAATACCTTTCACTTCTTCTGGGGCCTGGAAGATGTGATTGGTGCATTCCTCGACATGTGGGGCAATTCCGGTGTCGCCAAGAAAGTCGGAGGCCTGTTCCCCAATGATGCTGACGGCAATGCCTGGGGTGACCCAAATCTGGGGCTGCCAAAGCCCTTTGCCGGAGCTGGTTACGAATTGACCGATCCGGGTCGCTATCAGCCGCTGAGCGATGATTTTTCAAGCCAAATCCAGGCATTCAAAAATGCCGGCTGTGAAATCGTCACCGGCGTGATGATCCCACCAGACTTTGCGACATTCTGGTCGCAGGCGGCCCAGCAGGGTTTCAATCCAAAGATTGTCACCATTGGTAAGGCATTGTTGTTCCCTTCAGTCATCGATTCACTTGGAGATCGGGGTAACGGTCTTTCTTCAGAAGTCTGGTGGTCACCAAACCATCCATTCTCGTCTTCCCTCACCGGTGTGTCTGCCCGTGATCTGGCGGATGGCTATACCAAGGCAACTGGCAAGCAGTGGACCCAGCCGATCGGGTTCCGCCATGCCCTGTTTGAAGTGGTGGCCGACGTTGTCTCACGTGCAGAAGACCTTGAGAGCCCTGAAGCGGTCACCGCCGCTATCGCTGCAACCAAGCTGAATACCATGGTTGGCCCGGTCGACTGGTCCAATGGGCCCGTTAAAAATGTATCGAAAACGCCTTTGGTATCTGGTCAGTGGCAGAAGGAAGGCGACAAGTACGATCTCAAGATCGTCGCCAATGCAGCCGCTCCAAACATTCCAACCACAGGCGAGTTGAAACTTCTGTAATCAAATCTGTCTGGCGAGGTGGTTGTGCCTCGCCAGTCTCCCCTCTTTCTGTTTCGTGCGGCCCGCCGCTGACCTAAAATAATCGGTATTGCTGACCTCATGACCGCCATTCTCAAGCTGGACAAACTGTCAAAGGCCTTTGGAGCGGTGATTGTGTCCGACGACACTTCTTTTGTTGTGAAAGAGGGAGAAGCATTGGGGATTATTGGCCCCAACGGGGCGGGTAAGACTTCAATGTTCAATCTGGTCACTGGTACTCTGACGCCGGATTCCGGCCGCATCGAATTCTTGGGGCAGGACATAACCAAGCAAAGCGCCGCTTGGCGTTGCCGCGCGGGAATGTCACGTAGCTTTCAGGTGCCACAGCCATTTGGCGGCCTTTCCGTGTTTGAAAATGCCCTTGTCGCCGCAACGCAGGGGGCGGGTTTGAAGGGCCGTGCGGCGGAAGAATTGTGTCTTGATGTGCTGGACGATACGGGGCTGCTGGACAAGGCAAATACGCTGGCGGGGTCACTGACCCTGCTGGATCGCAAACGGCTCGAACTCACCAGAGCGCTTTGTGCCAAACCGAAATTGCTGTTGCTGGATGAAATAGCCGGTGGTTTGACCGAAGCTGAATGTGTCTCATTGGTCGACACGATCAAGGCAATCCACAAAAGCGGAATTTCGATTATCTGGATTGAACACGTCGTACATGCCTTGCTCGCTGTTGTTGATCGTCTGGCGGTGATCGACTTTGGACGATTGATCGCTGAAGGTGATCCCAATCAGATCATGGCCAGCAAACAGGTTCAGGAAATCTATCTGGGCATTGAAGTCGACGGGGAGATGGAAGCCCATGGGTGATTTTGAGCTTTCAGTCGCCCGGTTGGAAGCCCATTACGGCGACTTTCAGGCTTTATTCGGTATCGATTTCAACGTTTCTAAGGGCGAAGTCATTGCGATAATCGGCTCAAATGGCGCAGGCAAATCCACCTTGATGCGCTCGATAAGCGGATTGATGACCAATGGCGCTTCTCAGGTTGTTTTTCAGGGCGAACCCATTGGTGACCTGCGGGCCGATGAAGTTGCCGCACGGGGTATCGCGCTGGTTCCCGAAGGGCGACAATTATTTCCGTCCCTGTCGGTTGAAGAAAATCTTATTATCGGTGGCCAGATTGGCAGAACTGGCTACTGGTCATTGCAGCGGGTCTATGAACTATTCCCGATTTTGCAGGAACGACGTCACCAACCTTCGACGTCGCTCTCCGGCGGCCAGCAACAGATGGTTGCCATTGGGCGCGCCCTGATGGCCAATCCCGAACTGCTGCTGTTGGACGAAGTCAGCCTCGGTCTCGCGCCGGTGGTGATCAAGTCAATCTATGAGGCCCTGCCCCGGATTGTTGAGGGCGGCATGAGTGCAGTCATCGTTGAACAGGACATTTCAAAGGCCCTGTCTGTTTCGACCCGATTCTATTGCCTGCAGGAAGGCCGGGTATCGCTGGAGGGCAAGTCCGGCAGCCAGACGCGCGAAGAAATTTCCCGCGCCTATTTCGGAGTTTGACGCAGATGGATTGGATCAACTCAATTGTTCAGGGGGTTCTGCTTGGCGGCCTATACGCCATGATTGCCGCTGGCCTGTCGTTGATTTTCGGGGTCATGCGGCTGGTGAACATCGCGCACGGGGACCTGATCATTCTCGCCGCCTATCTTGGATTGACGGTTGCAACCGCGCTCGGGCTGTATCCGCTGGTCGCCCTGCTGATCATTGTCCCGGTGATGGCGGCAATCGGCTATGTCTTGCAGCGTGTGGTGCTCAACAACACGTTGAGCGATGATATCCTGCCACCACTTCTGGTGACATTCGGCCTGTCTGTGATCATCCAAAATGCCTTGCTGGAAATCTATTCAGCCGACCCACAAAAGATGGATGCCGGGGCACTGGGAACCGCCAGTGCCAATATTGGTGGAATATCTGTCGGCCTGTTGCCATTATTGATGTTTGCAACAGCGGTCGTCGTCATTGCCGGATTGCAGTTTGTCTTTTATCGCACTGCTTTAGGTCGGGCATTTCGAGCCGTTTCTGACAATCAGGACGTGGCCCAATTGATGGGCCTCAACAAACGACATGTCTATGGCCTGGCAATGGCGTTGTCGCTGGCTGTGGTTGCTATTGCCGGAATTTTCTTGGGCATGCGCACCAGTTTTGATCCATCGATTGGCGGCGGGCGTCTGATATTCGGTTTTGAAGCGGTCATCATAGGTGGGCTGGGAAATCTGTGGGGTACTCTGATTGGTGGAGTGATCCTCGGCGTTGCCCAGAATATCGGTGCTCAGATCAATCCCGGGTGGCAGGTTCTGGCTGGTCACGTGGTGTTTTTGGTAATCCTCGCATTTCGACCGCGTGGCCTGTTTCCGCGAATGACCGGGTGATGTGATGAAATCATCCCAAACCCACACCGTATTAAGATCTTCGCAAGCCAGTCGCAGAGCTGCACTAGTCGGTATCGTAATACTGATCGTTCTCGCCGCCGCGCCACTTTGGGCGGGCCGTGCCGATATGCGACTGATGAGTGAAATATTTCTTTATCTGGCGCTTGCCAGTCTGTGGAACCTGTTGGCGGGCTATGCCGGGTTGGTCTCGGTAGGCCAGCAGGCCTTTGTGGGCTTTGGTGGGTATCTGCTGTTTGCGCTGACGATTTTCGGTGGCCTGCATCCTTTGCTGGCAATCGGAGTTGCCAGTCTCTTCGGGGCTGCGATGTCGGTACCGGTTGCTGCTCTAATTTTTCGCTTGCGGGGGGCATATTTTGCGATTGGCACATGGGTGGTTGCGGAAGTATTTCGACTGACTTTCGCCCAAATATCGGCTCTCGGTGGCGGTTCAGGTTCATCTCTTCCCGTCAAAATCGTCAAATCCGTCGCGTCCAGCCGCACCATGCGGGAATGGACCAGCTACTGGCTGGCACTGGGACTGGTGGTGTTGGTGTTGGTCGTTGTCTACCTGTTTTTACGGTCGCGCAAAGGGTTGGCACTGACCGCAATTCGCGACAACGAACTGGCGGCAGGGTCGCTGGGCATCGACATCTGGCGCACCCAGTTTCTTGTCTATGTTGTGACCGCGGGACTGACGACAATGACCGGTGGACTGATATTTTTGCAAAAACTGCGCATTTCTCCCGACGCCGCTTTCTCGGTCAACGACTGGACAGCTTTTGTCATTTTCATAGTGGTGATCGGCGGTATTGGGACAATTGAAGGCCCGATAATCGGAACGCTTGTCTATTTTGCCCTGCGTGAATTCCTGGCAGATCTCGGCACGATCTATCTGATTGTGCTGGGGATTGTCGCAATCCTCATCATGCTCAAAGCCCCCAAAGGACTTTGGGGACTAATCCGTGAACGCTGGGGACTGGAGCTATTTCCACTGAGCCACCGCGTTGAAACCAACACCCCAAGGAAAGATCAAAATGGCTAAACCGCAAAAGAAGACCATCGTCACCTGTGCAGTCACCGGGGCAATTCACACTCCGACCATGTCGGACGCCCTGCCCTATACGGGGGATGATATTGCCGGTCAGGCGATAGCGGCTGCAGAGGCTGGGGCTTCAATCCTGCATCTGCATGCACGAAACCCCCAAGACGGCAGCATCTCAATCGATCCCAACGACTTCGGTGCGTTTTTGCCACGTATCAAGCAGGCCACCACGTCCGTGGTGAACATATCGACGGGTGGCTCGATGAAAACCTCGATCGAGGATCGCATCGCACCGGCGCTTAAATATTCGCCAGAAATGTGCTCACTCAATATGGGCTCGATGAACTTTTCATTCCATCCGCTGGCTAAGCGCTATGACACATGGAAATTCGACTGGGAGAAGGAATATATAGAGAATTCAGACTCCTATATATTCCGGAATACCTTTCGCGATATCGGTGTTGTTGCTGAGAACCTCGCCCCCCACGACATCAAGTTCGAGCATGAATGCTATGATGTAGGCCATCTTTACAATCTGCGTTTCTGCATGGATATCGGCCTGTTCAAGGCTCCGATCTTTTTGCAATTCGTGATGGGAATCCTCGGTGGTATCGGGCCGGAAGTCGACAATCTTGTTTTCATGAAACGAACGGCTGACCGTTTGTTCGGGGACGATTATCGCTGGTCTGTCCTCGGCGCCGGAGCCGCGCAAATGCCGCTGGCCACAACTGCCAGTCAGATGGGTGGTCACGTCCGTGTCGGCCTGGAAGACAGTCTGTTCATTTCACGCGGCAAACTGGCAGAGAGCAATGCCCAACAAGTGGCAAAGATCAAGCGCATCGTGGAAGATCTGGGCAGCCAGGTTGCCACACCGGATGAGGCGCGGGACATTCTTGGTCTCAAGGGTGGCGACCGGGTTAATTTCTGATCAAACAAATCCACATGGTGCACAGTCGGACAAGGAGAATGGGAAAATGAGTAGCAAAGATAAAGGTCTGGTCCGCCCAACGGTCTATCAATTTGCCTTAGGCGAAGCGGTCATAACAAACATTTTGGAAGGCTATTTCCATCGCAACGACATGCACCCTTTCATTGCCACAAATGCGACTGCGGCGGAGGTTGAAGAACTTGCGCGCGCTCATCATCTGCCGTTCCCTGCCATGGAACACAATTTTGTTGCCACGGTTATCAAGACACCCGAAAAACTTATCGTTGTGGATCCGGGCTTTGGCGCGGCGGCCCCTGCCCCGTCAACTGGTTGGTTTATGAACGGACTGGAAAAGGCCGGTTATTCCAAAGACGACGTCGATATGGTGTTGATCAGCCATTGCCACCCCGACCATATTGGAAATGTTGCGGCTGACGGTGTGGCGACATTCCCCAATGCTGAAATTGTCATTGGCCGCACCGAATTTGAATTCTGGAAACGGGGTGAAAATATCTCCGAAATGCGCCAGCCAACACTGGCGCTGTTTCAAAAAACTTTGCTGCCGCTGGAGGATCAATTGCGGCTGATCGAACCGGGCGATGAGATTGCATCCGGCCTGGTCGCGATCAATGCCTTTGGCCACTCGGCAGGCCATTTGGTGTTTAAACTGTCGTCGGGCGGCAAAGAATTGTTGTTGCTAAATGACACAACACCACACTTCGTGGCATCTTTCGCCAATCCGGAATGGCATTTTTCCATGGATGATGACCCGCAGGCGGCGGCGGCGACACGCCAACGCATTCTCGACATGGCGGCAGAGGAATCTCTGCCGGTGGTCGGATATCACATTCCGTTCCCGTCAATTGGCTTTGTGAATTCCAGGCAACAGGGCTTTGATTTTATCCCGGCGTCCTATCAGTTTCAGCTGGCGTAAATCACTTAATCGCCTGCGGATTGATCGGTGAACCAGCACCGCCCGGCAGGTGCAGTGGTGGTGCGACAAAGAAAAACTCGTAAACCCCGTCTTCGGCGCAATCTTCAGCCAGTTCCTTGACGTAGAAGATTTCGCCCATGGAAATTCCGATGGCGGGAATGACAACCCAGTGCCAGGGTTGGTTGGCCTCCTCGGTCTCATTGGGACGGACTTCGCACCCCCAGGTATCAGCGCAGATGGCTGCAATGTCGGCTTCCTTCAACCAGTGAGCCGTCTCAAACGCCAGTCCCGGTGCATCTCCGCCGGCATATCCGGACCAGTCACCCTTTTCCAGACACCGCTCCTGGTGACCAGTGCGCACAATGACAAAATCGCCTTTCTTGATCTCCACCCCCTGATCGCGGGCGCAGGCGTTGAGATCGTCATTGGTAATCGCATAGCCATCATCGAGTGATGCGACGCCCCTGTGGCGAGCAATATCCAACAGGACGCCTCGCCCGACCATCTTGTCGCGGACATTTTCAATGCCGAGTTTCGCAGCCCCCTGAACAGTTACTTCTGTCGCTTCATAACCATTGTACATTTTGTCATCGAGAAAAATATGCGCCAAAGCGTCCCACTGGGTGGAGGCCTGGCATGGCATGTTAATACCGTCATCGGCATAGCGCAGATAAGCCTTGCCATCACCGTCCTGCTTGCCGATCGCAGCATCGGTCCCGGTTGCCAGCATTTGATGAACCGGGTTCCAGCGCCCGCCAAACAAGCCCGACTGGATTGGCTCTTTCAAAGACAGGCCAAGTGCGAATACCTTGCCTTTTTTGATCAACCCGGCCGCAGCGACGATATCTGCCGGCTCAATATTGTTGAGGGTGCCAATCTGGTCGTCTTTGCCCCAACGCCCCCAATTGGAAAGCTTCTTTGCGGTTTGATATATTTTTTCCCGTGTCAAAGTCATGGTCAGCCATCCGTATGTTTTGAAATGAGTTCTTCGATCGCAGTTTCTTATTTATCGATTGAAAAATAAGAAACTGCTGGTGTCAATTGTTATCGAAAATGGGATTGACTTGCGGTCATGGGCACGCTGCGATATTTATCAAACGATAACTAGAAAGGCTGGCCATGACCGACTCCGTCATTCAATTGCGTGATGCCTTTGATGAAGGTTCGCTGGATGACTATGTGAACAGGGCTCGCGAACTGGCCCCGAAACTAAAACAGCGGGCCAATGAAACCGAGGAATTGCGGAGCCTGCCAGACGAAACAGAGACCGAACTGCATGATTCAGGTCTCTTCCGGATGATGCAACCGCAGCGAGTCGGTGGTGCTGAACTGGATTATGTGGCGCTGATTGATGTGGCAGAAGAACTCGCCAAGGCCGATGCGTCAGTCGCCTGGAATGTCACCAATCTGAGTAGCCATCACTGGATGCTGGCGATGTTTCCTCCGGCAGCACAAGATGCCGTCTGGAGCACCGACGCCGATGCATTGATTGCCTCATCTTTCATCTTTCCCACCGGCCGCGCCCAACGGGTCGATGGAGGATACAAACTAAATGGTCGCTGGCCATTTTCGTCGGGAGTGGATTCTTCCACTTGGAATATGTTGGCTGGCATGGTTCAGCCGGACGATGACACGCAGGCCGCAGAACAACGGATATTTTTGCTGCCGAAAAGCGACTATTCCATCATCGACACCTGGTTCACCACGGGGCTGAAAGGAACAGGATCTAAAGATGTCGAAGTGGACGACGTTTTTGTGCCACAGGACATGACTCTGGCCGTCAGCGACGTTTCCGGGGGGGAGACTCCGGGATCTGACCTCAATCCCGGTGCGCTTTATCGCGTGCCGGTATTTGCACTGTTTCCATTTGTGTTGTCGGGTTGTGCCGTCGGCAATGCTCAAGCATGCCTCGACGATTTCATAGCAAACACCCGACAGCGCACATCGAACTATAATCGGGCCCGGTTGTCAGATTTCCAATCCACTCAGATTAAGATTGCCGAGGCCGGTGCAAAAATTGATGCTGCCCGGCAAATCATGCGTTCCATCTGCATTGAAGCAATGGAACATGCTCGTGCCTCGCAGATTCCCGACCTGCTGAGCAAAACCAGATATCGTCGTGATGGTGCATTTTCGGTCAGACTGTGCACTGAGGCAGTCGACCTTCTGTTCGCCGCAAGTGGTGCAGGTGGATTATTCTCGTCAGGGCATTTACAGCGTCAATTCCGGGAAGCACACGCCATAAATGCTCATATCGCCTTTAATTTTGACGCGGCGGGCTCCAACAACGGACGGGTCGAACTCGGCCTGCCATCCGAGAATCCGACACTTTAGGGCACAATAATAAATGAGCGACCTGGCCTCCACCAAAAATGATCCTGCTGAAAAGTCGCCCCCGGAAATTGACCCGCGATTGCTGCGCGACGCGCTGGGTAGTTTTGCAACCGGTGTGACAATCATAACGGCTGCGGGCGACAACGGCCTGCGCATTGGTTTGACCGCCAATTCATTCTCATCTGTGTCGCTCAATCCGGCACTGGTGTCTTGGAGCCTGGCCTCCCATGCACCCAGCATGCCAATTTTTCAAAATTGCTCACATTACTCAATCCACGTTCTCAGGCGCGATCAGGAAGATCTTGCCATCCGTTTTTCTCAATCGCGCGACGACAAGTTTGAAGGAGTGCAGGTGATAGAGGGTGTAGGGGGAGCCCCCGTCCTGGCCGACTGCCTGGCAAATTTTCAGTGCCGAAATGCCTATCGTCATGCCGGCGGCGATCATATTATTTTCCTGGGAGCGGTTGAGAAATTCGAACTTGGTGAAGGGGCACCATTGATTTTTCACCGGGGAAAGTTCGGTGATATCAAACCGCAAGAGGAAAATACCTGAAGTCATGAGCGATGAAAAGAAACGTTTCGACGTCATATTTGAAGGGGTTGGCACGACCGGTCCCAATATGCGCAACGATATCTCGGTTGAATGGCCGATGATGAAGGAGAAATTTGAACTGGCCACGGATGAAGGTCCGTTTCACGGCGGAGACGGCACGGCACCGCCGCCACTTGCTCTGTTTACCGCTGCTTTGACCGGTTGTTTGATGACCCAGATCCGGGCATTCGCCAAACGCCTGAAAATCAAGATCAATCATGTTGAGGTTAAAGCGCGACTGCATTGGCAGGGTGAACAACAGGGAATGGAACCCTATGTGACGTCACCGGTTGGGTTTGGACTGGACGTCGACATTGATTCCGACGCCTCCGGTGAGCAACTGAAACATTTGCTGGAATGCGCCAAAAAGGGGTGCTTTATTGAGCAAACTCTGGCTCAGGGTCTGATTGTTGACCACAGGCTAAAGTTGGGCGGCGAGTGGCAAGATGCCTGAAAGTGTTGCAGTCTGCCGAATAGGGAATCGCGCATGAGTGAAACAGTCCAGGTCAAGCCTCGAAAAAAACGTCTTTCATCAACTGAAAGGCGGGCGGAATTCATTACCAAGGCAATCGAATTTTTTGCCGAAGAGGGATTTGAAAGCAGTACCCGCGACCTGGCCAGACATCTGGGTGTGACTCAACCGCTGCTGTATCGATATTTTCCAAGCAAGAATGACCTCATCAAAGAGGTCTATCAAACTGTCTATCTAAACCGTTGGCGTGAAGAATGGGACGAATTGCTGTGTGACCGAAACCGACCGTTACGAGAACGATTGCAGACATTTTATGAAGCCTATACGGACGCAATTTTCGCCCGAGAATGGATGCGCATATTTTTGTTCTCCGGCCTCAAAGGTGTTGAAATCAACCGGTGGTATGTCGGTTTGGTCAACGAACGGATCCTCAACCGCATTCTGACCGAGCATCGGTTCGAAAATGGCGACATTTCCGACCGACAGGCAACACCGGAAGAACTGGAGCTTGCCTGGGTGATGCATGGCGGAATTTTTTATTATGGCATTCGCAAGCACATCTATGAGTCGCCGGTGCTCGACGATAAATCTCGCATGATTTCGGACGCACTTGACGTCTTCCTGGCGGGAATTGGGGCGGTCAGTTCCACCTCGAAGAACTGACCGCAGACCTTAAATTGGAGCCTATGCGCCGCCGCGCGACGGATAGTTATTCTCGACCGCGAATGGCACCTTTGACAGTAGGAATTCAAGGTCCGGGCGCGCCCATGGCATATTGGAAACATCAACCAGATAAAGACGACCGTCCGGGCGGACCCAAAACAGACCCGGCTCACAAAATGTGTCTGCTTCAGCATCCTTGATCGCTTTTGAAATATAAAGTCCCCAGGCGCGGGCATCTGATTCTGACAGACCGTACCCGACCGTCAGACCGTCCAGTTGCCATTCGCTGGCGGTCTGTTTGGCGAGGTCCTCATTGTTCATCGAAATGGCAATGGTCGAAAACCCGGCGTCTTCATAAGCTGCCAACATGGTCAAAAGCTTCTGCAGATATGACTTGCAAACCGGGCAGTGCAGGCCCCGGTAAAAAACCACCATGGTAAAATTTTCCGGCGATTGGGTGGACAAGTCCCAGCTATCACCAGCGACTGTTTGAACACTAAGCGCGGGCACCTGTGCGTTGGGAGTGAGCATGACTGACATAGTTAGTTTCCTTAGTTTGGCGCCGGTCAAAGCGGTCGCGCGGTCGAGATTTCAATTATTGTGGCCCCGATACCACAAGTTATCATGGCAATCGGCAAGACCTGATGATGATGTTGATTGGTCCTCTTCTCCTACCCTGATTCAGGTCTGGATACTGAGCAAAGCGGCAAAAAATTCCAATTCTGGCCTTCGGCTTATTTATAATCCGATAAATAAAGGATATAGGAGAAACAGGCAACATACTCACCAGGAAGTGATGACATTGTCGAGCACCGGGAGGCGTGCATGAAAGCTGCCGAATTTGACTATCTGCGACCCTCGAATTTGGGAGCCGCATTGGACCTTCTGGCCAACGAGTCAGCAGACGTGCAGATTCTTGCTGGTGGACAAAGCCTGATGCCGATGATGAATTTCCGACTGGCGCAACCGGAACTGCTGGTCGATTTGAATGGCCTGGAAGAACTGCAATTTATTCGCCAGACCGATAGCCATATTCAAATCGGATCAATGACCCGCTATTGCGAGTTAGAAACTTCGTCGCTGATCCAACAGCATGTGCCGCTCTTATCTATCGCCCTGCCCCATATCGCCCATTCGGCAATTCGAAACCGTGGGACAATTGGCGGCAGTACGGCGCTCGCTGATCCAGCTGCCGAAATGCCGGCACTTTTAATTGCTCTGAACGCAACCATAGTGACCCGCTCTCGAGAGGGTCAGCGCTCGACTGAGGCTTCAAAGTTCTTTCTCGGGCTTTATGAAACCGCGCTGGATTCAGGCGAGTTGATTGAATCGATATCCATTCCAAAATCCACGACCGGTTCAGCCTGCGGATTTTACGAGTTGGCACGCCGCCATGGCGACTATGCCATGGCCGGCGTTGCCGTCACAGCGCAGAGAACTGACCCCATAAACGATGCCCGTGTGGTATTTTTTGCGATAAGTGATCGGGCCATCCGTGCAGAAACGGTGGAAAATCACTTGAACGGCCTGTCTGAATTGACCGAAGAGGGGCTGGAAAATGCACGAAAGGAGATCGACAAGCTGGACTTTCATGGCGATTTGAATGCCGAAGTCTCGACCAAACGGCATCTAGCCAAAGTGGTGTTCAAGCGGGCGATCGAGGAGATGATGCGTTGACCAAGAGCCAAAACATATCGGTGATAATCAACGGCGAACCAATTTCGGCCTCCGTCCCCCTGCGCACCAATTTGGTGGATTTTTTGCGCAATCAAGTGGGATTGACCGGTTCACATGTTGGCTGCGAGCACGGTGTTTGCGGTGCCTGTACGCTGGAGGTTGACGGCTCAATGATCCGCGGATGTTTGATGCTTGCGGTTCAGGCAGACGGTGCGGAGATAACTACAATTGAAGGCTTTGCGGATCGGGAAAAAGCAGCTCAATTGCAGCTCTCATTTCAGAAATACAACGCCCTGCAGTGCGGCTATTGCACCCCCGGCATGCTGGCCAGTGCGCTGGAATATATCGAGGCCGGGGGCAAAGCTGATCGCGCCGCCATTCGCCAGCATCTCTCTGGAAATTATTGCCGCTGCACCGGCTATCAGTCGATCGTGGATGCAGTGGTTGCGGTCATCGAGCAGGGAGGAAAGCAATGAGCGGCCCGCTTACCCTGTTTGACAAGCCCAATTCATATATCGGGAAGTCTGTGCCACGACCCGATGCGCGGCGCCTTGTAGAGGGACGCGGCAAATATGTTGACGATCTGCAATTGCCGCGCATGCTTCATGCAGCTTTTGTCCGATCACCCCATGCCCACGCCGAGATTGGCAATATCGACACGGCGGAAGCAACCACCCTGCCCGGCGTGATTGCCGTGTTCACCGCTGACGACCTTGCCGATCACGTCAGCCCCTATGTCGGTGTTCTGACCCATCTGCAGGGTTTGCGCTCACCACCACAAAGCCCGTTGGCTGCAGATCGGGCGCGCTGGCAGGGAGAACCGGTGGTAATGATTGTCGCGCAAAGCCGTGCCATTGCCGAAGATGCCTGCGAACTGGTGGATATCGACTTTGAACCGTTAGAGACAGTCTGCGATGCCGGGACTGCCCTTCAAGACGATGCTCCGGTGATCCATGGAGAATTTGACAGCAATCTGGCATGGCAGCGCACGGTAGATGCGGGTCACGTCGACGATGCGTTTGCCCGAAACGATGTTACCGTGATCGAGCGGGAATTCATCTTTGGCCGACATACGGGTGTCACCCTGGAGCCACGGGCATCTGTGGTTGAATATGATCCTTCAGAAGCGGTGCTGACGTACCATTATTCCGGCCAGGCTCCCCATATGATGCAAGCCATACTGGCCAAACATCTTGGGTTGCTGGAAGAAAACGTGCACATCGTTGCCCGCGATGTAGGCGGATCATTTGGCATAAAAATTCATACCTATGGTGACGACGTTGCCACAGCAGCAGCGGCAAAAATCCTTGCCCGCCCGGTTAAGTTCATTGCCGACCGCACTGAAAGCTTCGTTTCAGACATTCATGCCCGCGATCACACCGTGCGGGGACGTCTGGCGGTTGATGCAGAGGGAAAAATTGCGGCGCTGGAAATCGATAATCTGACCGGCATTGGTCCCTACAGCATGTATCCGCGCACATCAGCCATTGAGTGCAATCAAATTCTCAACCTGACCGGCGCACCCTATGCAATTGAAAACTACCGCGCTCGGGGAACGGTGGTGTTCCAGAACAAAAACATGATGTGCCAATACCGAGCCGTAGGTCATCCAGTGGCGATGGCAGTTGCTGACGGGTTGCTGGAAGAGGCGGCCCATGAAATTGGCATGGACGTCGTTGATATTCGTCGGCGCAACCTTTTTGCAGATAATGCCTATCCGATAAACTCTGCCGCCGGGATGAAATTCGACGATTTATCGCATCAAAAAGCGTTAGAGAAATTGGTCCGCTTCATGGATTATGAGGCTCTGCGCGAGGATCAGGCTGCAGCCCAAAAGCAAAACATCTATCGCGGAATTGGCCTTGTATCGATGGTCGAGGTGACCAATCCAAGTCCGATGTTTTATGGCATTGGCGGGGCACCGATCTCCGCGCAGGACGGCGCCAGCGTCAGACTGGATGCGGCGGGGGCGCCGCATGTTTCAGCGTCAATTACCGAACAGGGACAGGGCACCAATACCATCATTGCCCAGATCGCAGCCGGCGTGTTCGGAGTGGATATTGATCGGGTGAAAGTGACAACGGGTGATACGGCCACTACCCCCTATGGCGGCGGCACCTGGGCTTCGCGCGGTGCAGGCATTGGCGGTGAAGCGGTGTTGCAGGCCTCCCATGCTCTAAAGCAGCAGGTGCTGGATGTTGCGGGCGTGATATTGCAGGCCCGTTCAGATCAGTTGGACATTGTGGACGGACAGGTAGTCGACATCGAAATTGGCACGCAGCGGATCTCACTCGCTGATTTGGGGAAAATTGTCTATTATCGGGGCAATGAACTTCCCGCTGATGTGACACCGGAATTGATTGCCACCCGCCATTATCGAGTGACGGACTTCCCTTTCGTATTCACCAATGGCGCGATGGCTGCCCATGTTGAAATTGATGTCGAGACCGGCTTCGTAACGGTCTTGAACTTCTGGGCCGTTGAAGATTGCGGACGGGTTATCAATCCCAAATTGGTGGATGAGCAAATAAGGGGTGGCGTTGTGCAGGGAATAGGCGGTGCACTTTACGAAGAATGCATCTATTCGCCGGATGGCCAGTTGCAAAATGCCTCAATGGCCGATTATCTCGTACCGATGGCCGCAGAAATGCCGGATATCCACATTGCACATATTGAAACCCCCACCAAAACGTCAGTGCTGGGTGCCAAGGGCGCAGGCGAAGCCGGCACAGGTGGCGCGCCCGCCGCAGTCATGAACGCCGTCAATGATGCGCTTCGACCACTGAATGCTTCCATCCATCAAATGCCGATGACACCCCAACGGATACTCAAAGCGCTGGGCAAAGTGTAAAATCAGTCAGCCGCTCAAGGCATCCATCTGCGCGCGATACCAATCGCCGATTTGGCTCGCGGTCATCCAGCAAACACCCTCATGGCCACCGACATAGTCGAACAGTTCTTCCAGATACCTGATGCGGTGAGGTACGCCCGTGATGTAGGGATGCATGGAAATCGCCATGATGCGGGCATTATCCTCACTCTCCTGATAGAGCCGGTCAAACTGATCAATGCCCCGGCGTAACAATTCATCTGAACGGTGCTGTTGGAGCGCATAGACGGCGATATCGTTTGTCTCCACTGTATAGGGGGTCGTGGTAATCGTGCCGAAAGGTGTTTCGATATCCTGTGGCAGGTCATCGATTACCCAGTCAGCAACATATTCAATGCCGTGCTGGCGCAACAGATCCAGTGTTTCATCGGTTTCCGTGAGACCCGGACATTCCCAGGAACGCGGTGCAGCACCGCTAAAACTGGAAAGGGATTCCACCGTTTTAGCGATCGCGGCGGATTGATCCTGCAGCTTGTGCGTCGGCCCTTGCAGGAAGCCGTGGCCCATGAATTCCCAACCTGCCTCCTTGCCCGCCGCCGCGACGCGCGGATAGGAATTGCAAACATTGCCGTTGATCGCCAGCGTCGTTGGAATATCCCGATCCGTCAGCGCCTTATGTTGCCGCCAGAATCCGGAACGCATGCCATATTCATGCCAGGACCAGTTGGGAATGTCCGGCAGCAGCGGCTGACCCATTGGCGGCGGCAGAACTGTGCGCGGCATCGGCTTTTCGATCTGCCATTCCTCAACATTCAAAATCACCCAGACGGCCATTCGTTTGCCATCAGGAAACTGAAGTTTTGGGCGGTCAACAATCGCCTGAAAGGGGATTCGATCAGTCAGGCGCATCGCTGGGTATCCAACGGCGATCTGGTCCAATGGCCAAAATGCGAACTTATAAGCCTAGAAATCTTGCCCATGTGCTCCCGCCATCTGATTGCACGACATAATTGACGAAATAAAAAGGGGCGACCGATGGCCGCCCCAAATGGCCCTGATTAGAAAGGTTGCTCAGGGTTTAGTTCAAGCTATAGGGATGCGGCCACTTGTAGCCCGTGGCATTCACCGCCTCGAGATAGTTTTTCATGACCTCCGTTCCGGGCATGCCACGTCCGTCAGCATCTTTTGCCTGACGGCTTGGAAAGCCTGCGAGTGATTTGGCCCAACCGGCCCGGGCTTCTTCAGGCAATACCTTCATTTTAGCGCCGACTTTTGCCAGCCCTTCCAGGCCGGCCTTCTGGCGCGCATTCAGCGATTTACCGGCTTGTTCCTCATAGCCGCGACCGACCTCAACCAGAATTTTCTGAATTTCTGGCGGCAATCGGTTGAACGACCGCAAGTTCATGGTCAACCCGTTCACACCCATGGCACCGAACCCGATCTGGGTATAATGGGGTGCCGGCTCATAAAATTTAAAGCCGAGATAGGCTGATGGGAACATCAACCATCCATGGTAAACCCCGGTCTGGAGCGACAAATATCCGTCCGGCAATGTCGACTGAACCGGTACGGCACCGGCGAATTCCAGCCACGGCAGGTTTGGTCCGGCACCACCAACCTTGACGCCCTTGAGATCATCAACCGTGTCCCAGGGATCGGTTGTACCCAGATGATAATTGTCCCATCCGTGCAAACCCAGCAGCTTTTGTTTGTATTCCTTCTCAAATGTGTCGGTCAGCCACGCTGTTTTGTCATATACGGCGCGTGTGGCCTGCATTTGCTGGGCAGAATCCTGTGGGCCAAATGGCGCGTAATAAGGGAAGTTGTGCAAAAACAACTTCGCCGGCTCAAAGCAGAAGCAATAAGCGCCGATATCCAAAATTCCGTTCTGCACCGCTTCCAAAGTCTCTGCGACACCGGCGATTGATCCACCATAACCTTCGACAAACTCGATTGTGTGGTCGGTTTCCGCGGCCACGCGCCGTTTCACTTCAGGTACAAAATATTTTTCTAGATCAGTGACATAGACTGCAGGACCGCTGGGGTGTCCAGCGCCTGCGCGCAATGTGAATGAATCAGCACTGGCCGTCGATACGGCACCAAGGGTAGTCGACGCGAACAGCGCCAATACCGCAAGTTTACCCATTGTTTTTGAACTCATGAATTCCTCCCGTTGTAAACGCCAAGATGGCGTAAATCTGCGCGTTGCGACGAAACTCTTCGGCTTATTTATCGATCGCTAAACGAATTTCCATTTCTTCATAAACATCAATTGGGGTCAAGGGGCCAGAAGGTGCAAAGATCGTGGCATCGTCGCTCGAAACCAAAGGTTACCCGCCCGATTGCCAGTTTCTCACGGCTTCAAGCGGCCAAAGCAGCATCAAAATATTCAGCAATAATCCGTCACGAATAGTAACTACTCAGCTACCCTATTTCTGCTGCCATTAGGTGCGACAATTTGATTCATGGCGCATATTTGAGGTTCCACTTTTTTCATTTTGGTGTTTGACTGCGAGGATGAAACTCGAAAATCTGACACCTGAAATTCTTGCTGATTTCTCAAAATCAGAACTGATTGATGTGGTCATGGCTCTGGTGGGTCAGGTTGTCTAACTCAAAGAACAAAATGCGCAGCTTTTGGAGGTGAACGCTCGGCTCCTGAAGGAAAACGAACAACTCAGGAAAGACAACGAGCAACTTAGAGAAGATAATGCGGTTCTTAGGCAGCGTGTTTCAGATCTTGAGCGTCGTCTGGGATCGAACAGTCGTAATAGCAGCAAACCACCTTCGAGCGACGGACTGGCAAAGCCGTCTAGCGATAAGAAACGGCGGACCAAAAGTCAGCGGGGCAAGTCAAATCGAAAGCCTGGCGGCCAACCCGGACATCCCGGCAACACACTGAAACAGGTTGAGAACCCAGACGAGATCACCAGTCATTTTCCGAACCAATGCCAAAACTGTCAGGCCGCGCTTTCGGCGGAGGATACCATAGGTTCTGCGTGCAGACAGGTGTTTGGCCTCAAACCTCCACCGCCGCTTTATGTGACCGAGCATCGTGCGCATATTTGCCAATGCCAGCATTGCGGTGCAAAAACCCGCGCCGATTTTCCTGAAGGGGTAACATCACCCGCCCAGTACGGCGATGAAATAGGGGCGTTGGCCGCCTATTTACAGACGCAGCACTGCATTCCCCAAAATCGCCTGGCGCAGGTTTTTGCGGACATTTTCGGGGTCACAATCACATCGGCAACCCTTTCCAGTCTGGTTGCCAAAAAGGCCGAGCAGATGCTCTGTTTAGCTGAGGCGGTGAAGAACCTGCTGTCCGGGCCTCAAACGGCAGTGAAGCATCTGGATGAAACGGGGTTCAGGATTGGTGGCAGAACGCGCTGGCTTCATATGCTATGCTCCACCGCTCTAAGCCACCTTCGGCTCGGAACTGCGCGAGGTGAAGTGCCACCAGAACTGGCGGGAACGGCAGTGCATGACTGTTTCTCTTCCAACTGGGCAGTGGAAAATGTGACCCATGGATTGTGCAATGCCCACATCTCCCGCGAATTGGAGGCATTGACCGAATATGAAAAAGAAGCTTGGGTGCCGGACATGAAAGCCATTCTGCTCGACGCACTGAAGCTCACGCATGTCGCGCGAATCCAAAATCGGAGCGCGGTCAGCCCGGAGGCAATCACGGATATCGAGCGGCGATTTGATGCCTGTTGCGAGCGTGCTATCGCGTTCCACGAGGCCCAACCGCCTCTCGCGCGCCCAACGAAAGGCAAGAAGCGGGGTCGCCCGAAACGGCGGATTGGGCACAATCTCGCTTTGCGACTCCAAACGCATAAAGCAGCGGTTTTGCTCTTTCTCAATGATCTGCGCGTTCCCTACACGAACAACGAGGCAGAGCGTGATCTCAGAATGACGAAAGTTCGACAAAAGGTCTCGGGAAGCTTTCGAACAGAGGCTGGTGCCGAGAATTTCTGCACTTTACGAACGGTCATTGAAACGGCGCGAAAACAAGGTTGGGACATCCTGAAAACCTTGAAAACCGCGCCTGATCAGCTCATCCTCAACCTCAGACCCGTCTGATGGGCCGTCTATAAAAGCATCAGGTTGGGGTAGCTGGGTAGTTACCACGAATGAAGTAAATGGTGACGGCTTCAGCAAGGATGAACAGGGCAATGCTCGCCCAGACGGGCAACAATCGCGCCAGATGGAAACCGACCAACATGGCCAGACAATCCGACACGGAATTGAGAACGCTGTCGCCAAAATAATCCAGAGAGATTGTCGCTTCACGGTAATGGCTGATGATCGCATCGGTGTTTTCGACAATTTCCCAGGCAACTTCGATCAGTGTTGCCAATATCAGCTTTATGCCTATTCCGTTGAAAAACTCGCCTTAATCTCGGCAGTCTTTGCTGATTCAGTTTTCTCATTGATTTGGGAGATTGATTGCCATGATGGGACGACGTCCGGAAGCTCAAGCGGCGCTGTTTTACGAGTTTTGTCTTGAGGAGCACGTTCCGTCTGATCACCTACTACGGTCGATAGACCGGTTTGTTAATTTGTGTGATATTCGCTCTCACCTTTCCCCATTTTACAGTTCAACCGGACGACCCTCTGTTGCCCCTGAGCTTCTGATCCGAATGTTGCTGGTTGGCTATTGCATGGGCATTCGTTCTGAACGACGGCTGTGCGAAGAAGTTCATTTGAACCTGGCCTACCGTTGGTTTTGCCGTTTGGATTTGGCTGATCCTGTTCCCGACCACTCAACCTTTTCCAAGAACCGTCACGGTCGGTTCCGCGATAGCGACCTGTTACGGCATGTGTTTGAGACAGTTGTTGCCCGCTGCATCACAGAGGGTTTGGTCAGTGGCCGGCGTCTGGCTGTCGATGCCAGTTTGATCGAAGCCGATACCAATCGGCAGAACTCCACATCGAAAGAAGAATGGGAACCGAACAAGATTGATCCAGATGACGCGCCGCGTGCTGTGCGTGAATATCTGGAAACACTTGATGATGCAGCTTTTGGTGCTGCCACTGCGGTTCGGCCCAAGTTTACATCCCATTGTGATCCGGCATCCCAATGGACTGCGGCACGCAAAGGGCCTGCCTATTTCGCTTATTCTGCCAACTATATGATCGATACGGACAATGCTGTAATCATTGACGTTGAAGCAACACGGTCTGTTCGCCAGGCTGAAGTGGGTGCCGCGCGTGTTATGATTGATCGTGTGGCACAATCTTACAATTTACACCCAGAACGTTTGATCGCAGACACGGCCTATGGATCTGCAGCTATGCTGGACTGGCTTGTCGAAGGACGCGGTATCGCCCCTCATATTCCCGTCATCGACAAGTCCGGGCGTAAAGACGGAACCTTTCAACGGGCCCAGTTCACCTATGATGCTGACGAGGATGCCTATACTTGTCCCGGTGGCAAGAAACTGCGGCAATTCCGGCGAACCTATGCGGTGCCGCGTTCCGGCGTCGATAAACAAGGTATCATGCGCTATCGCGCACGAAAGTCAGACTGCGATACATGTGGATTAAAGGCACAGTGCACCCCAAAGGCACCTCAGCGAAAAGTCTTGCGTTCCATTTACGAACCATCACGCGATGTCGCCCGCAAGATCGCCCAAACAATCGACTATGCAATCTCATGCAAACTGCGCAAGAAGGTCGAGATGTTGTTTGCCCATCTCAAACGCATCTTGAAGTTGGATCGGCTCCGATTACGAGGCCCCTGCGGAGCCAGAGACGAATTCCATCTCGCAGCAACCGCCCAGAACCTTAGAAAACTGGCAAAATTGATCCCGGCGCCAAGCCCAACCCCGTAAAGCAATGCCCAAACAGGATCGCACTGAAATCAAATCAACGAAACCGTCGTTTCTCAGATGAGTTTTTCAACGGAATAGGCCGATCCCGGCGCTTCGCAGGAGCAGCCATGCCAGACTATAAAATATCAGACCATGCAAAATGTGACTGGGCGTATACCAATCTGTGAGGTGTTGGGAATTTTCCGAACTGATCACCACACCGTGCCATAGCTTGATGTCACCGCATTTGCAGATCGGTTCGCGCCCCATCCAAAGCAAGATCGCGGCCATCACGACGACGATGGCAAAACTGATCAGCAGAGCTGTTTTGTGGGAAACTTGCATGCAAATCAAAGTTTAACCGCAATTCGAAAATCAAAAAACCATTATCTGGGGATAATATTTTGGACCATGCCAAAACCTCCCTACAGCGCCCGTGCAAACATTCGCTTTGCTGCTATTTATCGATCGCTAATTTCGCTTGAGCCTGATCGGTGGTTCCGTTAGCCTGTGTTCACCGGGGTCACCAGACGGAATATCAATCATGAGCATCAGCGGTCGATGAACGTGCCAATACGTCTTTCCAGGTAACTACTCAGCTACCCTATTTCTGCTGCCATTAGGTGCGACAATTTGATTCATGGCGCATATTTGAGGTTCCACTTTTTTCATTTTGGTGTTTGACTGCGAGGATGAAACTCGAAAATCTGACACCTGAAATTCTTGCTGATTTCTCAAAATCAGAACTGATTGATGTGGTCATGGCTCTGGTGGGTCAGGTTGTCTAACTCAAAGAACAAAATGCGCAGCTTTTGGAGGTGAACGCTCGGCTCCTGAAGGAAAACGAACAACTCAGGAAAGACAACGAGCAACTTAGAGAAGATAATGCGGTTCTTAGGCAGCGTGTTTCAGATCTTGAGCGTCGTCTGGGATCGAACAGTCGTAATAGCAGCAAACCACCTTCGAGCGACGGACTGGCAAAGCCGTCTAGCGATAAGAAACGGCGGACCAAAAGTCAGCGGGGCAAGTCAAATCGAAAGCCTGGCGGCCAACCCGGACATCCCGGCAACACACTGAAACAGGTTGAGAACCCAGACGAGATCACCAGTCATTTTCCGAACCAATGCCAAAACTGTCAGGCCGCGCTTTCGGCGGAGGATACCATAGGTTCTGCGTGCAGACAGGTGTTTGGCCTCAAACCTCCACCGCCGCTTTATGTGACCGAGCATCGTGCGCATATTTGCCAATGCCAGCATTGCGGTGCAAAAACCCGCGCCGATTTTCCTGAAGGGGTAACATCACCCGCCCAGTACGGCGATGAAATAGGGGCGTTGGCCGCCTATTTACAGACGCAGCACTGCATTCCCCAAAATCGCCTGGCGCAGGTTTTTGCGGACATTTTCGGGGTCACAATCACATCGGCAACCCTTTCCAGTCTGGTTGCCAAAAAGGCCGAGCAGATGCTCTGTTTAGCTGAGGCGGTGAAGAACCTGCTGTCCGGGCCTCAAACGGCAGTGAAGCATCTGGATGAAACGGGGTTCAGGATTGGTGGCAGAACGCGCTGGCTTCATATGCTATGCTCCACCGCTCTAAGCCACCTTCGGCTCGGAACTGCGCGAGGTGAAGTGCCACCAGAACTGGCGGGAACGGCAGTGCATGACTGTTTCTCTTCCAACTGGGCAGTGGAAAATGTGACCCATGGATTGTGCAATGCCCACATCTCCCGCGAATTGGAGGCATTGACCGAATATGAAAAAGAAGCTTGGGTGCCGGACATGAAAGCCATTCTGCTCGACGCACTGAAGCTCACGCATGTCGCGCGAATCCAAAATCGGAGCGCGGTCAGCCCGGAGGCAATCACGGATATCGAGCGGCGATTTGATGCCTGTTGCGAGCGTGCTATCGCGTTCCACGAGGCCCAACCGCCTCTCGCGCGCCCAACGAAAGGCAAGAAGCGGGGTCGCCCGAAACGGCGGATTGGGCACAATCTCGCTTTGCGACTCCAAACGCATAAAGCAGCGGTTTTGCTCTTTCTCAATGATCTGCGCGTTCCCTACACGAACAACGAGGCAGAGCGTGATCTCAGAATGACGAAAGTTCGACAAAAGGTCTCGGGAAGCTTTCGAACAGAGGCTGGTGCCGAGAATTTCTGCACTTTACGAACGGTCATTGAAACGGCGCGAAAACAAGGTTGGGACATCCTGAAAACCTTGAAAACCGCGCCTGATCAGCTCATCCTCAACCTCAGACCCGTCTGATGGGCCGTCTATAAAAGCATCAGGTTGGGGTAGCTGGGTAGTTACCTTTCCAGAGCTATTCATCTGGTATCAGCTCTGTGGACTTTGGGCCTGGCCATCCTGATATTCTTTGATGTGGCAGGCCGTGGTCTGCTCAATCAGCCGATTCCGGGCACCAAGGAAATCATTCAAAATTCAGTTGTCGCCATCACCTTCCTGCAATTGCCGCTGGCAATTTTTACCGGTTCGATGTTGCGAACCACAATATTTGCTGATGCCGTTCCACCATTTGCTCGCCGATTGCTGCGCAGCGTTGGTTATGTTCTTGGTGTGCTGTTTTTTATCGGCCTGGTATTGAGCACCTACGAATCCGCCTATGACGCCTGGCGCATTGGCGAATATGAAGGCGAAGGTGCCCTGCGGGTGCCGACCTGGCCGGTTCGTGGCCTGGTTTTGCTGATGGGAATATTTGGGGCCTACGCTTATCTGGCGATGCTCTATTATGACTGGCGCAACCGGTTGATCGACGAAAATCAGGCGCCGGGATCGGCATGACCACCTTGAGGAGAGTCCAAAATGGGTGGTGATATTGCACTTTGGATGCTGGCCCTGCTGGTCGGCATGATCTTACTTGGTGTGCATATCGGCGTCGCCTTTGCTATCTGCAGTGCATTGGGCGTCTTCTTGATGCTGGGCAGCATGGAAGCGGCGCTTGCCATATTGGGCAACACCGCCTTTGAGGCGGTGCGAAAAGACGTTTTCGCGGTGATTCCTCTATTCGTGCTGATGGGCGATTTTGTTTCGCGATCGGGAGCGGCGGCTGACCTATATCGAATATGTGACAGGGTGTTGCGCCGGCTGCCGGGGCGTCTTGCGATTGCTACCATAGCTGGCAACACGGTTTTTGCCGCAGTAACCGGGGTATCCATTGCCGCCGCCGCATTTTCGCGCATTGCTTATCCGGAGATGCGCAAACTTGGATATAAGCAAACATTTGCGCTGGGAGCGGTCGCGGGTTCAGCCTGTCTTGGCATGCTGATCCCACCATCTGTGCTATTGATCGTCTGGGCGATTTTGACGGAAATGAGCGTCGGCGCCCTGTTCATTGCGGGTATCCTGCCTGGTGTGCTTCTGGCCGTATTGTTCTCCAGCTACGTGATTATCGCCGCCATTCGCAATCCTCAGATCGCCCCGGCATTTGAAGCACCACTGGTTGAGGACACGCCAGAAGAACGCCGCTCGGAACTGATCGGCGGGCTTGGCATTCTGGGCCTCATACTGCTGGTCATCGGCGGCATCTGGACCGGTGTCTTCACGCCAACCGAGGCTGCTGGATTTGGCGCAATCGGAGCGTTGATTATCGGCGTCATCAAAGGCATGCGCGGCCGCGAAATCCTCGAAGCCATCTTTCAGGCTGGCAAAACCACCGCGCCAATCATGTTCTTGCTGATCACTGCACAAATGTATTCGCGGCTTTTGGCGCTGGGCGGTGCCGTCAACTACATCAAAGGCACATTTCTGACCCTTGGCGTTGATCCGTTCATGATCATCGCCTTGATGGTTGTGATCTGGATATTGCTCGGCATGCTGATTGATTCCGTATCCATCATATTGCTGACCGTGCCAATCTTTGCACCAATAGCCATCACATTGGGCATAGACCCTCTGGCCTTTGCCATATTCGGAATTCTGGTGATCGAGGCTGGCCTGCTGACCCCTCCCTTCGGGTTATTGGTCTACACGGTCAAAGGCTCTGTGCCCGACCCGACCGCCAGCCTGGCAAAAATCTTTACCGGCTCATTCCCCTATTTTTTGCTGATCCTGGTGGCCGCCTTCATCGTGCTGTTTATTCCACAGCTCGCCAACTGGTTGCCAGCAATCATGCTCCGATAGCGCCGAGCGGTTTGCTGTTGATCAAGAGACAAGTTGCAAGGATTGCGACTGCCGTGTCACTTGGCAACCTGCATCCAATTCAATAGACATTCGGACCAAATCCAATAGTTAGGGAACCGTCACATGGCGCGCATCGCACCGCTTGATCCGACGAATCTCACCGATGAACAGCAACCCGTCTTCGACGCCATTCGATCGGGGCCGCGCGGCGAAGTTGCGGGGCCGCTGGCGGTCTGGTTGAACCGCCCCACCCTTGCTGACAAGGCACAACAGCTAGGGCAATATTGCCGCTACGATAGTTCTCTACCGCCGCGTCTGTCGGAACTGGCCATACTTGTTACCGCGCGCGTTTGGGATGCGACGTTTGAATGGCAATCACACCAGCCACCGGCCCGTGCTGCGGGTTTGGATGATGCGATAATCGAAGCCCTAAGGCGCGATGAAGAACCAAAATTCAAGGACCCTACCGAGGCTGTGGTCTATGAAGTTTCCCGAGTCCTCAATGTTGAGCGCGGTATTTCGCAGGATCTGTACACAAGGGCCGAAAATCTGCTTGGCAAAGATGGACTGGTCGATCTGATCGGCGTGCTCGGATATTACGCTTTGATTTCCATGACCATTAAAGCATTTGATGTGGACCCTATTTCCTGACACCTTGATTATCACTGCCGTCATCCACAAATGGTGATGTTCAGCAATAATTGATTGCGGCGAACCCGGTCTTCTGAGCTAGGTTGACTGCCGGATCATAAACCCAACGGACCCGATTGATGACCGACAATACCGAATACACTCCGCCAAAAATCTGGAAATGGGACAAGGAGAACGGTGGTGCATTCGCCAGTACAAACCGACCGATCGCGGGTGCAACGCACGAAAAGGATCTACCTGTTGGCGAGCATCCTCTGCAATTGTATTCACTCGCCACACCCAATGGGGTGAAGGTGACTACTATGCTGGAAGAATTGCTTGCATTGGGGTATGGCGGAGCTGAATACGATGCCTGGCTGATCAAGATTGGCGACGGTGACCAGTTTGGCAGCGGATTTGTCGGTGCCAATCCGAATTCAAAGATCCCTGCCCTGATGGATCACAGTGGCGTAGGTGAGGAGCCCGTTCGGGTATTTGAATCAGGCGCAATCCTGCTGTATCTCGCCGAAAAATTTGGGGTATTCCTTCCAAGCGAACCAGCCAAACGCACCGAGGCACTAAACTGGTTGTTTTGGCAAATGGGCTCTGCCCCTTATCTGGGCGGCGGATTTGGCCATTTTTACAAATATGCCCCCTTCAAGATGGAATATCCCATCGACCGATTTGCCATGGAAACCAAACGCCAGCTTGACGTGCTGAACCACCAACTGGCCGACAATGAATATATTGCGGGAGACGACTACACCATCGCCGATATGGCAATCTTTCCCTGGTATGGAGGCGTGGTATCTAACCTGGTTTACTCGGCTTCTGAATTTTTGCAAACCGATGACTATGAACACGTCAATCGCTGGTCAAAAATGTTATTTGAACGGCCCGCGGTACAGCGCGGCCGTATGGTCAATCGCACAAGTGGCGAGCTGGATACACAATTGCACGAACGCCACGATGCAAGTGATTTTGAAACCAGAACCCAGGACAAGTTGGAAGCCGCCGAATAGCACATTTCGGCGGTGCGCTGCTCAAACGTGCTGATCGAACAGGATTGGGTTGCCATCCGGATCAACCACGATGAAACTGGCGGGACCCTTTGAAGACTCATCGACTTCATTGAGGATTTCCAGGCCGTCAGCTTTATATTGTGCCTGCAGTTCACGGATGTCCTTGAATTCGCCAACCGGTTGGCCGTTTTGATCCCAGCCAGGGTTGAAAGTCATCGTATTACGCTCAAGCATGCCCTGAAACAGACCGATAACACAGCCGTCATTTGTCAGGATTAGCCAACCCTGGTCGAGTTCCCCGGCCAGTTTGGTGAAACCCAGTTTCTCGTAAAATGACAGCGACACCGCAATATCGCTGACGTTCAAACTATTCGAAAACGCTCCAAGCGCCATGATGCTCCTCCTCGGTTGCAGTCATGATTTCACAAAAACAATCCAGCACCAAACGCTAGACACTCAAACCTGTGAGAAGCCAATTACCTGTATCGGCTGCTGCATCAAATGTGTCGTTGCGAATTAAACTTCAATTGACTTTGGCATTGGGTGTGAACAGGCGTTCTTGACCAATTTTGTAGTCAGCGATCAGACCCTGACCGGTTTCACTGACCAACCAACTTTCCAGCGCCAGTGCCGCCTGGATATTGACATGTTCGTGGATATCTGCGCTGATCGGCAGATAGGCATATTGATTGAACAAGACGGGGTCGCCTGCAAAAAGCAATTGCAAGTCGCCCTTGTTCTTGAATTTTAACCAGCTGGCACGATCCGCAAGCACATATGCGTTCATGGCACTGGCAGTATTTAGTGTCGCCCCCATCCCGGACCCGACTGCCCGGTACCAATTTGAACCAAAACCCTCGGCGGTCAGACCGGCAGAACGCCAAATCGCCTTTTCCTTGCGGTGGGTGCCGCTGTCGTCGCCTCGACTTACGAAAACCGATTGCTGTTGTTTGATCGCCTTCAATGCCTGAGCGACATTTGCCATTCCTCGAACGGATGCCGGATCATTACTCGGTCCCACCAAAACAAAATCATTATACATGATTTCGCGGCGATGAGTTCCAAACCCTTCGGAGACAAACTTTTCTTCCGCCGCTCTGGAGTGCACCAGAATGGCATCCACATCACCGGCGCGCCCCAGTTTCAGAGCCTGGCCGGTGCCCACAATCAAAAGCCTCACATCGAGGTTCAACTCCTCTTTGATCTGCGGCAACAACACGTCGGAAAGTCCAGAATTGTGAAACGAAGTTGTCACCGCCAAGCGTAATTCAGCGGCCCCGGCGAGGTGCGTGAACAACACCTGTGCGGCAATTGAAATCCAGCCCGCCAGAATCAGCAATCGTCTCATTCAACAATATCTCCTGCGACATAGGCGCGGGCTGCTTGAGATTGGGGGGCCGCAAAAAATTTTTCTGCCGACTGATGCTCGCAAATATTGCCCTTGTTGATAAACCATATGTCGGAGGCCAAACGACGCGCCTGGCCAATGTCATGGGTCGTCATGACAATGCGCGTGCCGTTCCGGTTGGCGGTTTTGATGATCGATTCAATCTCACGCATTGAGGCGCCATCAAGATTCGTAGTTGGCTCATCAAGAAACAGCACCTCAGGATCGGTGATCAAAGCCCGGGCAATCGCCAATTTCTGACGTTCTCCACCGGACAACAATTGTGCGTCCAGTTCGGTTCGGCGATCCAACTCGACGACTTTCGCCCATTTCAGCGCGACTTTCCGTACTTCATCTGCGGGCATTTTGCGTAGCTGTAGCGGGTAAGCGATATTGTCCAGAACTGACCGGCGCATCAATACAGGTGTTTGAAAAATAAAAGACTGTCTGCCACGCGTTGCGGAAGTTTCCACCGCCCATTCTACCGAACCACTGCGCGGCCGCTCCAATCCGTGCATCAAGCGTAGCAAGGTCGTCTTGCCAGAACCGTTTGGTCCCATGACAATTGTAAACCCGGTTTTATCAAGTGTCATGTCTATGTCATGCAATATGGTCTTGCCGCGTTTGCTGACGCGCGCCTTCTTCACCACCAGCGGCAATATGGAACCGGCGTTAGAATTCACAGCAACTTATCATCCAATTGCGTATCAAGAATTACCACAGCATATGGCATATCCGGAGGCGGAAACAAATATCGGAGGTTTTCAATCGCGTTAGTTAGGCTCAAATCTGGGAAATCGGTATACGAGTTTCCGCTTTTAGAGTTTGCGGCCAGTCATTCCTGACATAGTCCCACGCGGCAAGGGCGATCATTGCTCCATTGTCAGCGGCCCATTTCAACGGCGGCAGACACAGGATTGCCCCTTCCTCCTGAGCCAATTGTAGCGCTTCCTGCCTGATCTGCGGGCTGGCTGCCACGCCACCCACTATGGCAAAACTCTTAGAGGGGTATTGCCGCAAGGCACGGCGACTCTTGGTCATCAAAACCTCAATGCAGGCTTCGACGAAGGCAGCACAGACATCTGCATGATTTTCATCAGGATTCTGTTTCAGATGTCTGGCGACAGATGATTTCAACCCGGAAAATGAAAACTCGAAACCCTCCTTGATCAGCGGCCGGGGAAACCGCACCTGCGGCGTTCCCGTTTTGGCCAATTTGTCGACCGCCGGACCGCCGGGAAACCCCAAATCCATCATGCGCGCCACCTTGTCATATGATTCACCAACTGAATCGTCGCGCGTTGATCCGAGCAATTCAATTGACTGCTGTTCTTTCAGGTAGGCGAGAAAAGTGTGTCCTCCCGATACCAGCAACACCAGGGCTGGATAAGTCAATCGGCGTTCTTCCAGATCAACACTTCTGAGATGGCCGCGCAGATGATTGACACCATAAATCGGCACGTTCCAACCTGCGGCGAGACCGGCAGCAAAATTTACACCAGCCAACAGCGAACCGATGAGCCCCGGACCGCGCGTCACACCAATTGCCCGCAAGTCCGGGCCTTCCACCTGCGCATCATCCAATACCGAGCGCACCGCTGGAAGCAAGGCGTGGACATGGGCGCGGCTGGCCAGTTCTGGATAAACGCCGCCATAGCCTGAATGAATGTCAAACTGGTTGATCGTCTTTTCCGAAATGACGTGTCCGCCCTCATCAACCAGCGCCAAGGAGGTGTCATCACAGGAAGTTTCGATGCCAAGTATAAGATCGCCCTTACCGGTCATTCAAAACCCTCTCAATTTCAGTTTGGGAAACAACACCAATTCGCTCAATCACAACCGGCTCAACATTGCAGTTGACCAAGGTTGAGGGCACCGTATCCACCGATCCGCCGTCAATGGCAAGATCGGGCTGCAGTTCCAACTGAACGAGAATATCATCGACCTGGGCTGGGGTATCAAAACCATGGCGATTAGCACTGGTGGCCAGGATCGGTCCCGTCCTGCCGATCAGTTGCAACAGAAATTTGTCATTGGGGATGCGCACGGCAATTTCCTTGCGCTGCTTTAGCCAGTCTGGTGCGGCTTCGGCATTGATGCCGAATACCAACGTCAAAGCCCCTGGCACGAATTCTGATTTCAGTAACTGGCGAGCTGTCTTGCTTACGTGTGCACCCAGTGCTTCCAACTGTTCAGCATCAGCCACCATGATCGGCAGATTGACACTGCCCGGCCTGCTCTTAATGGCAAACAACCGCGCCACTGATTGTGGCATCGTTGGCAATACGGCCAGTCCATAAACCGTGTCTGTGGGCACCAACAAGACACCACCTTCGCGGAGGCAGGCTTCCGCTTCCGCCAATGCACTGATCGCATCGCGTGGGGTGATTTCTGTTATCATATCTGCCTCCTTTCAATTTTTTCCTGTGCAGTGCGCGGAACGTGACGCGTCCATCATGTGCCGTCCATTGACACAACCGCGGTTGCAAGATCATCTGATGATTTCGTTGATCGGCCCCGCCGCACTGGTTCGATCCCGGTTTTCAAAGTCGTTCAAGCCAATCAGTAATTCAAACGCTTCCAAGCCGGGACTCATCAAGTTGACAAACTCCAGCTCGTAATCAGCAGCCCCCTCCTTCCACGATTTGGGCGAAGGTCCGATCCAGGTCAATTTCCGATCCTGCCACCCCATTTCAGCGATCATTTTATCGGGCTTTGCCAAGACCAATCGATGACAGATGGCGTCGTGATAAAATCCCATGAAATAATTTCCGTCATGGGCACGCCGGGCCGAGATCACATGATCCTGAGGAGACACCCGCGATTGCAACATCATCAGTTCAAGACCGTTGGCTTCCACCATCTTAATGTTAAGTGCAAAGGCCAGGCCATTTGCAAACGCGATGCCAGAACGGGTCGACGTCAAACCACCTGGTCCAATATCAACAACAATTTCAATGATTTCAGCAACAGAATTGCCAGTTTGATTCAGTCCAGCTTCAAGTAATGCTGTAAGGTCGCGGGGTTGACCTTGCCCGACCTGATCCGAGCGAAACAAGAAGCTGTCGCCGTCATGCAATGCCAGCTGGAAGTCCAGATTGCTGGTTTCGATGAAAAGTCTCAGCACCAAATCCTCCCTATCCCTGGCCTTTGAGGGCGTGTTCGATCTTGGCCTGCCAATGGGGTGAATGCCACGAAAATGCAATCTGACGAGAGCCGTCAAACTCGTCGGCGAATGCCAGCGTCACCTCCAGCACATCCTCAAAACTCGAGCGAACTTTTTCTCCCCATTCAACCAGAACCAGATGACTGTCAAAATATTCATCCAAACCCAATTGGCGAAACTCCGCCTCGTCTGCCAGGCGATAGGTATCGATGTGCAATATTGGCATGCGACCAGTGTGGTAAAAATTCGCCAGTCCGTAAGTCGGGCTGCTGACCGGATCAGTGGTTTCCAGCGCAACCGCAAGACAGGAAACAAATTGGGTTTTTCCGGAGCCCAATGGACCGTGAAGTAACAGGCAATCGCCGGCGCGCAATTGTTCGGCCAACCGATCACAAACCTGCTGTAACTGTTCCAAATCGAGGCGTTTCTCAATGCTTGCCAAGGCTTCACACATCTGCTGAATGACTGACCGAACTTTCCGCGCCGTACTGACCGCATTCAGCCCACAATTGCAATTGCCTTTCGTGAAAAAAGTTTAACTTGGTGCAATCGATTTGCGCTGTTAGTCATGCACGCCGCGACCGGCTCAAGGTGCATTTATCATCTATTGCAGCATCAATTTACTATGATCTATCAACCGCAGAGTGGCACTGATAAGATGTCGCAGCCCCACACAACAGGAAGTTTACCTTGGACCTGAAACCGGTGCAGCCTGAATCAACCAAAGCCAAGCGTACCATTTCGTTACGTTGGATGATGATGCTGGGATTCGGTGGCCTTGTGGCATTGTCCATCGGCGGCGTGCTGGCCATGTCGGTGACCGCCAATTTCCGCAATACATTCTCGCTGTTAAATGAACAAACCCAGCTGCTGATTGCCGGGATGGAGCGCTCAATCAAAGGAGAAATGAGTCAGGTTGAATTCGCCCTGACCGGCCTGCAAAGGCTTCACCGGGATGGCACGATCGACCTGACAAACCTGACCGACCGGCGCACAGCGTTGCAAACCAGTTTGCGCTCCGTACAAGCCATTGAATCAATTCGCATTACCGGTGCCGCCGGAGATTTGACCGGTTACGTGCGCACCCCAAATGGCGACATGAGGCCACTTCCGCCCCAGGAGCGCGACAAATTCAACACATTAATTCAGCTGGACACGGCCATAGACCAAAGCAAACCGGTCTGGATCGGTGGCACAATGCGCAATGGTCGACTTTCTCATGACATTGTTCAGAACATTTATGCCAATAACCTCGTCATTGCGCAGATAAGGGCCACCATTGGTGGGCGTTCAATCAACCGGCTTGTGTCCTCTCTGGCGCTCGACGGCAAAACGACGACCTTTGTACTGGATACCGAGGGAAGGCTTATCGCGCACTCATCCCAATCCAACCTGTTTCGCGAAACCCCGCGCTACGCCATAGAGGACTTTCCGGCATTGGGAATGCAGCAATTCACCAAGACCGAACAAGTTCCAACCTTCATGGAAGATGGTGAAACCAAAGCCAAATTTCAGGTTCATGCAACACGAGCCGATGAAAACGGACGCGGTGGTGGGAAAAATTACGTTTACATCACATTGCCAATGCGGGTGTTTTCAAGCCAGCCCTATACTGTTGGCGCCTATGTCAAAGGTTCTGACATCAACGACGAGTTGCGTCGGGCCGGCACCACGGTTCTGATCGGCATTATCGCACTGCTGGTCACGCTGGCGGTCGCGGTTTTTCTTTCTCACCGAATGTCCAAACCGATGCGGCGCATTGCTGACGCAACCAACAGGTTTTCCAAGCTGGAGCTAGACGGTTTTGAGCCTTTGCCGAAGTCGCGGATTCGTGAACTGGATACGCAGGCCGGCGGCATCAACAGCATGCACACCGCCCTGTCTCAATTTTCAAAATATGCACCCCAGGCGCTGGTTCAAAGAATTTTGGAATCAGGTGATGAGGTCACTCGACCGGTGGAGCGACCAGTGACGGTCATGTTCACCGATCTCGCAAATTTCACTGCTGGGGCGGAAACTCTGGATGCAGCAGCCATAACAACATTGTTGAACGAACATTTTGAGCTGATCTCCCGCCACATCTCGCAGAGCCATGGCACAGTGGACAAATATCTTGGAGATGGTGTGATGGCCTTTTGGGGTGCGCCTGAGACAGACGATGACCACGCCGCCCATGCCATTCAAGCGGGCATCGCCATCAAGGAAGCGTTTGAGGCCCAATGCGCGCAACGGCGGGTGGCAGGTTTGCCAAGTCTGCAATTGCGCATCGGGATACATTCTGGGCGCGCAATTGTTGGCAATATCGGGGGGAATGATCGCACCAATTATACCGTGACCGGTCACACGGTGAACGTCGCCAACCGTATCGAACAACTCTGTAAATCGCTCATCGAGGACAGTGACGCGATCATCTCCGTGTCGAGCGAATGCTACGAAGCAGCAGGGCAACCGGCCCAGTTCAAGGCAGTTGGCGCCCACGTGGTGCGCGGCAGTTCCAAACCCGTTTCACTGCTGATCCACGAAACGGGCCATAGCGGTAACGTGGTCGATATTCGTACAACAGCAAGCTAAAGTTCGACCACTTGGCCAAGCCTGAACGGCTCTAGTTGAGATCGGCAGAGTCATATTTCAGTATGATCGGCACAATCAACTCTTCTTCATCGACAAGATGACGATTGAGAAACACTTCAAACCGCGAGAGAACGCCAAGAAATCTTGCCGTATCACCGACCGCGTCGGCCGGGTCTTGTGGCATGATAACACCATTGGCCGCGTCGGTGAATCCATGCAATTGGCCATCCAGTTCATGATGATCTGAATCCAGAATGGCAAATCCCCGCTGCAAGCGTGAATCGAGATCCATCAATGTTGGAAAATAATGCTCATCTTCCATGTGGTGATGACCATGCAACTGTTCGACAAAAAACCGGGCATAGCGTGATAATTGCGACGCATAGATGCGGTGCTCGATATTTCGCTGTTGTGCCTGTTCGGTCAGATCAGACATTTTGGCCAGCACCTGCCGAAACATCAGGTGACGATCAAGCCAGAAGCTGATGAGACCATGAAATCTGTCATTGCTTTGCCAGGCATCACGCGGATATTCCTGCAACAAAACACGCAGTGAATCCGGCAAACCAGGCCGCATTTCAAGTTTGAGTTCACTCATCACAAGGTCTTCAAATTATTGGGCTTTGCACGGCCGCCGTCTCAAACATTATTATCTCCACAGGCCAATGTGCCGCAAAATTCGGCACACTATAGGGCAAGTATTCTGGAAGGCCACCGATTTCAGGCTCAATCCGTCATCGGTTGATGGATCAAGGCTGCACTGCTGATGGTCGGATTTTAGCCATTAATGTGGCAAGTTGATGAGTCTGGCAGGCGCCCACAAGCGGTGCCTCAAACCGACAGAGAATCCGACATCATAGAATGTGACAATCTTTACCTTCCTGGCGGCACAGTTTGGCGATGCTGTCCTCACCACGTAATCCGGCAAGCACAATCCTGATCTTCTCTTTTGATGAATAGCATCTGCGGGTCTTGCGACGGATGTCCTTGATCGATGGGTCGACTGCACCTTGAGGTCGTTTTGATTTCTGTCTCATCATTCACTCCTTGATGGTGAAGATGAACTAAAACACTCAGTTAGAAAATCAGCCTAGTTTGTTCCATGGGTGCTGAGCCGGCACAGGGCCCAGAAACGCTATTTTCGCATCCCAAAATACAGGATAATGATTGTAGCGAATGGTGCGCGTTGGTTGGAGTTACGCCTGTGCTAGACAAAGGCATTTAGCCAGAGAAGACTGAGCCTCTTCAAAATAAATGTGTCATACGACGGGCTTCTTGTATAACGATTGCAAGTAGCGGATCATTCGATTTTTGTTGAAGGAAAGACAGACAATGCCATCCCACACAGGTTACCTGTTGATCGCGGACATTTCCGGCTACACGCAATTCCTTACGTCCTCAGAAATTGACCATGCCAATCCGATCTTGCAATCACTGCTTAGTGTTCTGATTGAGCAAGTGGGAGATCCGCTCCACTTCTGGAAAACCGATGGCGATGCGGTTTTGGCCTATTCGACGCGCCAGGAATTTCCCTCCGGCGAGACCTTCTTGACCATTTGCGAAAACCTCTACAATGCGTTTGCGCTTCGGCGGCAAGACATAATCGCGAACACGACCTGCCCATGCAATGCCTGCGCCAATGTCGCCACACTGGATCTGAAAATCATCGCCCACTATGGCAAGTTTGAACAAATGCAGCTTGGTCCGACAACAGACATCTCGGGTGCTGATGTGATTCTTGTTCACCGGATGACCAAGACTGATGTAGCAGAAAGCACCGGCGTTAGCAGCTATGCCTTGTTCAGCGAGGCCGCAGCAAACGCGATGGATATTAATGACGTTGTGGAACCGTTTTCTCAGGAAATTGAACATTTCGGTGAGGTCTCGATGAAAGTCTATGATCTGGCCAAATCCTGGGAACGATTGCGCGCCAACCGAGAACGTCACTTCCTGACCGAAGAAGACGGAGTATGGACATTCCGGCATCAATTTGATGCGCCCATAGCTGTCGTGTGGGAAGCGTTGGTTGCACCGGAAAATAAACAGGGATGGATGGATAGGATTCAGACGGTCACTGTTGAAAACCCTCTGGGACGCCTCGGCGCCGGGTCTGCTTATCATTGCGCCCATGAACTGGCGGATTTTTTCTATCGTGTGACGGATTGGGAACCATTCGAATATTACTCGACTCGCATCCAAGATCCGGCCCGCCCAGGTACAAGCCTTCCTGAAACCTACCACTTAACAGAGAACAATGGTGGCACTGACCTGCGCTATACGATGGGCGTATCGATGGATGCCGAAGGCAAAAGATCAGAAATATCAGAGCAGGAATCCGCGGCGTTTCTGGCGGAATTCTGGGCTGCATCATTTGCGGAATTGGATTCACAACTCAACGCATCAGGATAACTCTTCCAAACTACCTGGCCTGCTCAATTTCAGGCTCCGGAAGAGCGGCAAGTTCTCGCGCCCTGTCTGCCAGATCTTTATCTATGGCCTTTTCGGAAATTGAGGGGAGCTTAGCCAATGGGTTCGTTTCCGTCCTATTAGTGGCAGCAATTCCGTTTGGATTTCCCTGCTTCATCAAACCAGCACCTCGCTGCGCGACCGTCATTTCACCAAGGCGTCGACACGGACTACTGTCTCCACCGTCAGTAGGTTTATCTGCGCAGCCTGCGTATGCGAAATAACATCGCTGCTGTTTGCTGGCGCGACTTGATGCCATGGGGATTGGCCACGTTTGTGAATCATACCTGTTTGACCGCATTATACGATTCAGCCGTACCGAGGGCACAATTTCAGCTAACGATCGTGAAGCGGACGTCCGCAAAAACAACCAAATGTCAACCGTGAGCCACTTTGACCAATTTGACCTTGTCGCAAATGAAGCATCTGGAATGGACGAAATTCGTCCTGATGCCCCTCTCAAGACATAGAACTCCTGACACAGATTAAACCGCTGCCTGGTCGTAGCGTCAATGAACGTTTCGGACTATTGCACTGGCACATCATCGATATTCACGATAACAATTTGGATAGGTGACGTTCCCAATTACTGACAGCTTAGTTGCGGGAAGCAAATTGGACAGGGTTAGTTATGTCGCAAATTTTCGAATCTATTGCTGATTGGCTTCTCACTCGGGCACTTGAGGACGCTGATCTCATTGAGACCATACAATTTTTGACGAAGCGACTGGTTGAAGGTGGTATCCCGATATCCCGGTTTGTTGCAGGGCGAGCGCAACTTCATCCATTGATAGCTGCCTATGACGTTCGTTGGGATGCCAAATCCGGGCGCGTTGAAATTACCACAGTGCCGCGAGAATCATTCTCCCTGGAAGCAATACGTAAAACTCCTTTTGGCAGCATGGACGCAAGCAGAACCCAGCATATTCGTGCCAATTTGACCAAGCCAGAAGACGTTGCAAAGTTTGAGTTATTCGAGCAATTGCGTGAAAGTGGCGTTACTGATTATGCGGCTTGGACCAAGGAATTTTTTGCGGAAAGTTTTGAGCTGCGCCAAGGCGGAACTTACACCCCGGGAATGACCTTATCAGTCTGCACAAACCGCCATAGTGGGTTTTCTGAGAGTGATATTGCCGGATTTGAAAGCATCAAAGTACCGATATTTTTATGTGCACGGATGTTTACCGAACGCTATCTTGCTCGCGAATTGCTTGAAACATATTTAGGTCGAAACACCGGCAACAGAGTGTTGACGGGGCAAAGTGCTCGTGGTGACGGTGAGACAATCGAATGTGTGCTGTTCTACAGTGATATGCGCGGGTCTTCGGCACTTTCGCAGCAACTGGATCAGGATGAATACCTTGCAACGCTCAACCGCTATTACGACTGTGCGGCTGGTGCAGTTCAGGATCATGGCGGTGAGGTTTTGAAGTTCGTCGGTGACGGCATACTTGCAATTTTTCCTATCATTGAGGACCAGCGTCCAGCTCCGGCAATGTGCACAGCCGCTTTGGCCGCTGCACAGGATGCTTATGCACGTGCTGCCAGATTGGAAGAACCACCGCTATTTGGAACCGCGCTGCATGTTGGTAAGGTTGTCTATGGCAATGTAGGCACAGCAAATCGGTTGGATTACACAGCCACCGGTGCTGCAGTAGCGCTGACATGTCGGTGCGAAGCAACGACGAAAAAGCTCAACAGCTCCATTGTCTCGACGAAGGAATTCAACACCATCTGCACCACAAACGGTACACCACTCGAAGCTCACGAGATTGAAGGATTTGACGATCCGATCGAGTTGTTTGGCTGGCCCGTTGAGAACTAGATGTGCACGCCAATCGGTCGTCGCTCGATGAACAATTTGAATTCTCTAAATGTTCGTTTCGTCCGGAGGCTGTGTGAAAAGTCCGTTCGTTTGCGGATCATGCTATAATTCCCTGAGAGTGAATCGGGGATTTGTTATGACGCGATTTATTGAAGGTGTGGTCCGTGATCAGGTGGCATTGCTTCCGGAATGTCTGGATGATTATGTTGCTGAAGGTAATCCGGTTCGGGTTGTTGATGCATTCATTGATATGCTGGACTTGGGTGATCTCGGGTTTGAGATTGAACCAGAAACAATGGGTCGCCCTGGCTACCACCCGGGACTGATGTTGCGGATTTATCTTTACGGCTATCTCAATCAGGTTCAGTCATCGCGGCGGTTGGAACGAGAATGTGGGCGCAATCTGGAACTTATCTGGCTGACAGGTCGGCTGAAGCCGGATTTCAAAACGATAGCCGACTTCCGCAAGGACAATGGTTCGGCGATCCGCAAGGTGTGCCAGCAGTTCGTTGCTTTGTGTCGGGACATCAAACTTCTGGACAGTGATATCGTCGCCATTGATGGCAGTCGGTTCAAGGCGGTCAACTCGAAGGCTAAGAGCTACACGCGCGGCAAGCTGAAGCAGAAACTGGGTGAGATCGATAAGGCGATTGAGAGATACCTGATGGAGCTGGACCGAGCTGATGAAGCTCTGGCAAAGACAGGCTCGACAGTGCCGATATCACAGATCGTCCGCACCAGTCGTAAGTTGGCCAATCTGAACAAGGAGGCCAAACGCTACCGGGCTGTGGAAGAACGCATGGATGCAACAGGAGAAACTCAGGTGTCGTTGAGTGATCCAGATGCCAAGTCTATGACGACGACTGCCCGCATGCCGCGTGTTGTGGGTTACAACGTTCAAACGGCTGTTGAGGCCAGGCATCATCTCATTGTTGCCCACGAAGTGACCACCTTCGGTTACGACCATGATGCCTTGTCAAAGATGGCCAAGGCAGCACGCGATGAAATGGAAACCGACGAACTGGAAGCAATTGCTGACAAGGGATACTTTAAAAGCGAGGAAATACTGGCCTGCGAAGACGCAGGCATCACACCCATCGTCTCCAAGCCTCTGACTGGTAGTTCAAGCATCAGGGGCAAATTTGACCGGGCAGACTTTGTCTACGACACCGAGAAGGATGTCTATGTTTGCCCTGCTGGCGAACACCTGACTTATCGCTATACCAGCGAGCGGGATGGCAAGATATTGCGGGCCTATAGTTCAGAATTTTGCTCTGGCTGCGTCATTAAAGACAAATGCACGACTTCTACACAGCGACAAATTCGCAGATGGGAACATGAGGCAGTGCTCGAACGCATGCAGCAGCGCATTGATGATGACCCATCCAAACTGGCGCTGCGATCCATGACGGTCGAACATCCGTTCGGCACGATCAAATCCTGGATGGGCAATACCCACTTCAAGATGCGGCGCCTGAAAAACGTCGCCACCGAAATGGCTTTGCATGTCCTTGCCTATAATATGACCCGGGTCATGAACATCATCAGTGTACCCACCCTGATCAAAGCGATGAGGACGTGATAAAGGTCTATTATTGAAGCCCTCAACTGAAAAATCTGCATTTCCAGCCCGGAAACCGAATGTTGGCCGAATAACTATGCGATTTGAGTGGAATTCGGGAAAATCGGGAAATATTCAAGATGCCGCAAAACCCGAAGCAAACCCTATAAAATGCCCGACTTTCCACACAGCCTCTCCGCATCTCGGTCGTTTTCCCGAATGCGGCCAACGTCTGCGATTGTCAGAAGCGATCATTGTTGTTTCATCTCTGATTGTAGGTCCAGAGCCTCGCTCGACAACAACACGAGCCATCAACTATCGACTTAACACGCCGGTCTAGTGCCAGATGTAAGTCAATATTCCGGCGCAAACTTGTATGCAAAAAATGATTACAATCATCGTCTAGCGTGAATTTTGTCATACATGGCGGATTGTCGTTTTCGACTTCCACGTCAAGTTGTTCGCATGGGGCTATTGGCAAGAATGCCACACATGAAATGTTCATTGTGAGAGTTGAGGATCAATCGTAGACTAATTCGCCTAACGCATCGAAACCGCCTTCGTCGTCGGCAGTGAAAATATTTGAGAGGAGCCATCATGACTTTGACACCAGATGTGGACTCGGTTCAGGACACTTATACTCGCGATGGCGTGGTTCTGCTCAAAAACATCTTGTCCAACCATTGGCTCAAAAAGTTGCGCCTGGCCGTCGATAGTGAGGTGCAGAAAGGCGACCGATATTTTGCCTATAAAAACATGCGAGAGAAATCCGGTACATTCCAAGACTACTGTCTCAATTCAGACGTTGGCCAACGTGTTGCTGAAGTGGCGGATAGCCCCTGGACCTCTCTGATATATGATCAGATTTTTGCCAAAGAGCCGGGCACCAAAACCCAAACGGGATGGCACACCGATCAACCCTATTGGCCGGTTGCGGGTCCAATCATGACGATCTGGATCGCACTGGACCCCGTTGATGCAGACAATGGCGCTCTGGAGTTTATCCGTGGCAGCCATGCCTGGGGTGCTAAGTACCGACCGTTTAAAACCGACCAGCTTGGCGCCTTCACTCACTATCTGGAGAAAGACAATCCTGATTATGTCGATATGCCGGATTTCGAAAAAGATCGCGAAATATACGAAATTGTCCATTTCGATCGTATGGAACCTGGCGATGCATTGGCGTTCGATGGCATGACCGTGCATTCAGCAATGGGCAATCGCACAACGACCAGAAGGCGACGCGGTTACGCGATACGATTTGCCGTGAAAGGTGCAATTTACGAACCACGAGACGAAGTTACCGAATGGCTGCACGACTCATCGCTAAAGCCTGGGGCACCATTTCGGGAAGGCAGATTCCCGGTTATCTTCGGTTCTTGAATAAAATCTGGCTGGTGATCAGCACAGCTGCATTTGCTGATGTTCAGAAATGCCATAAGATTGGGAGACCTGTCGTTGGGAAATACCGTGGTCCCCCACGGTATTTCCTGGGCCGCCGTAAGTTTTCAGCAGCTCCCCTGCTCCGCGTGTGGCCCTTGCTCGAATACGAGTTGCTGTTGCTTCAAGTGTCTCGTCTTTCGACATACGAACATAAGAGGCGAGAGCCGAAGCTTTGTCAGCCCAGCCTCATCTTGGGGCTTTTATCAACTGTGGCGTTCTGCATACGGTGCATGGAGTGGTTCGATTTGCGTGAACCACAGCAAAGCCAAAATAATATTGCAAAACTTTCCGTCGTTAAGTAGAATTTTGGTTCAACGTCTAACCCACGCAGATTTGATCTAAAATTCTTGGGAACCGACGTCTCAGCACATCGAGCGAGTATACATTGCAGACAAGCCCGCTGGTTCAGAACATAGCTGATTGGCTGTATCGACGGGCGCTGGTGTCTGCTGATGTTGAGGCCACGGTGAGTGGGCTGGGCGAAAAACTGCTTGCTGGCGGCATTCCGGTCAGCCGTATCAATGTCGGTGCCATGACGCTGCACCCTGTCCTGGGCGCGATTGACGTGACCTGGGACGCCAAGACCGCTAAAGTCACCTCGCAGGCGGTGGCGCGGTCTGTTACAACAAGCGACACGTTTCGAAATGCGCCATTCTTTAATATGGCTCTGAACAATGTTAGGTTCGAACGGTTCTTTCTGCAAGACGAAACCGTGCGCAAGAGATACCCCATTTTCGAAAGGTTATGGGCGCAGGGGATCACTGACTACGTCGCATTTTCAGAGACATTCGGCCAGGACCGAAAATTCGATTGGGCGAAGTTGCCGTCAAGTGCCGAAGGCGCGTATCTGTCCTACTCGACCAAGCGCCTTTCCGGTTTCGACGCGGATGAGATTGCGAAACTAGCAGAGCTTTCACTACCATTTTCCCTGGCGTTGAAAGTGGCGTTCGACAAGATGTTGTCACTTACGCTCTTGCAGACCTACCTGGGCAAAACGCCCGGGACGAATGTCTTTTCAGGGGACACCTCACGAGGCGATGGGCAGATTATCGACTGCGTCTTGTGGTACAGCGACTTGCGCAACTCGACATCTCTCGCCGCCTCTATCGAGCTAGATGACTATCTGACATTGATGAACGAATATTATACCTGCACTGCCGGGGCAACACTTGACCATGGCGGAGAGGTTTTGAAGTTTATTGGAGATGGCATATTGGCCATCTTTCCCTATGATGAACAAACTCGCCCTCCGCAGGATATGGCGAATGCAGCAATCATGACGGCTAAAGACGCGATTGCCCGAAATTCCAACAATAACGCCCGTCGCAAAGATCTGGGTCTGGTTCCTTTGAACTTTGGGATCGGACTGCATGTCGGCCAGGTCATGTTTGGAAATGTCGGAACCGAAGAGCGGCTGGACATGACTGTTACCGGCCCTGCCGTTAACGAAGTGACACGGTATGAATCGCTAACTAAGGATCTGGACGCGCATATCTTGACTTCCGCTGAATTCAAAACTTTTTACGATGGTCCGCTACAAACATTTGGAATGCAGACATTGAAAGGCCTGAAGGCTGAGATGGAAGTTTTTGGAGTGCCCAATTGTGAATAAGTTCATCAGATTTAAGATTTAATATTCGGTCGAGCGTCATTGCGGACGGACTGTTCCAGAATTCCCCATACGCGATAAAATCAGTCAATCGCCAGCGGCTAAAGTAAGCAGAAACGTAAGAACATAATTCTCGCAAATTACTTAAGTATTTTATATCAAAATATTACTGTGTATGTGGTGGGTCTGGAGGGACTCGAACCCCCAACCAAGCGGTTATGAGCCGCTGGCTCTAACCATTGAGCTACAGACCCGCATCCTTTAGGACGCTCCCGTCTGCTACCCCAAAATTGCCGCGTCAACAAGCCGTTTTGACACCATTGAGGCGCAATTGGACACATTTGTCCCACAGTGCAAATCTATTCCTGCAGCAATATCCTTTACCCTTTGGAGAAGTCCATGAATTTTGCAACAATTTTCGCTCTCGGAACCGCGCTCACCGTTCTATTCGCCGCCAACCCTGCCTTGGCCGACGACGACGACGACGATTCAGCGTTGATATCCGTTTCAGCAACAGGATCAGCGACTTCCACTCCAGATATTGCCCGGTTGAATCTTTCGGTTCAGCGCGAGGCGAAAACGGCAAGATCTGCCCTGGACGCCAATAACAAGGCCATGACAGAAATTCTTAAATCCCTGCGTGAGTCCGGCATTGAAGAACGCGACCTGCAAACTTCCAACTTCAACATCCAGCCCCGCTACCAACACTTCAAATCATCATCTGGCCCGCGAAAACCACCGAAACTTGTTGGCTATATCGTCACCAACAGTTTGATGGTTCGGGTGCGAGATCTGAAGAAACTTGGTGCAATTTTGGATAAGTCGGTCAGTCTCGGTGTCAACAGCGGTGGTGGAATTGCCTTTTCTACCGAGCATCCGGCACCGGTAATCGAACAGGCTCGCACCAACGCCATGGTCAATGCCATTGGCAAGGCCAAAACCCTGACTGAAGCAGCTGGTGTAAAACTGGGCCGGATTGTCGAGATATCAGAAACCAACCGCCAACCTCCCCGCCCCCGTGCCATGGCACGCATGGAAAGCGCCATGGCCAGCGACGCCGCGGTACCCATTGCAAGCGGAGAAAACAGCTACTCCGTCACCATCAATGTGAAGTGGGAACTGGATCAGTAAGGTTTGCAGGCTAAACCGACTGAAACAAAAAAGGGCGCGGAGATTAATCCGCGCCCAGTGCAGGCAGGAAGAGTGGTTTGTCAGAACTTAACGATGTCTGACGAAGCGAAGTGGGCAGCGTTTGCTGTTGCCGAAGCCCATAACAACCCGTTGGCCCCATTTACGGCCGGATACGATAATACGGCGATGACCGACCCGAACGACGTGAGCACGACGTAGACCCTTGCGGCGGGCTTTGCGAACCGCTTTGCGGGGGCTGCAAGAGCGGTAACGAGGGCGCTCCCAACGGTCGTTGCGGTCGTAACGGTCGTACCGGTCGTAACGGTCGTAACGGTTATGATGGCGGTATCCGCGGTCACCAAAACCGATGGAGAAACCTGGGCCGCCGATATGGATGCTGCCACGTACGTCTGCACTGGCGGTTCCACTGGTCGCTGCCAGGGCGCCCATTACAACGGTGCCGGCGACGACGAGTGATTTAATCTGAGAGTTAAACATAGTAGGCCTCCTTTGGCTCAATTGGCTGCCTCAAATGACGTGTTTGAGAGGGTGGGCAGCTAATGACACCAATTTGGCAAAGCCGCGGTGAACAGTTTTGGAACAGTCCGTTCATCCGGCGTTCAGGAGGCGGTAGTTTTCAGGTAATACATTGAAAATTATAGATAAAAAACTTCAATTTTCTAAAAAATTCCGGAAAATCAATATCCGGGGGCTCGCATGAGCTTGGTCGGAACCTTGTCAAAAACTTCATCTGGCACGAAAAAATCTGCAGCCAATGGGGAATCAGGGTCGCAGGCATATGTCGAGAAGTCATTGACCCCATTGTCGCGCAATAGCAGTTCATCGATAAAGAAATTGCCGGTGCAGGTTTTGGCTTGCTGCATCAAAATGCAGTGGGCGGCATCGGCCAGTATTTCAGGTTTGCGGCTCATCTTCGCCATGGCATCGCCTCCCAGCAGGTTGCGAACTGCGGCAGTATCGATGACGGTCAGCGGCCAAAGGGAATTGACCGCAATTTCCAATTTGGAAAACTCCTGCGCCATGCCCAGCGTGCACATGGACATACCGTATTTGGCCATGGTGTAGGCCACATGGGGACCAAACCATTTTGGCGACATGTCCAAAGGTGGCGCAAGATTGAGGATATGGGCGTTGGCCGATTTTTTAAGATGCGGGAGACAGGTCTTGGACACTAAAAATGTACCGCGCATGTTCACCTGATGCATCAGGTCAAAGCGTTTCATTTCGGTCATTTCGGTGGGTGTAAGCTGGATGGCGGATGCGTTATTGATGCAGACATCAATTCCCCCAAAGGCATCAACAGCGGCGTTCACGGCGGCGGCGACCTGCTTTTCTTCGCGAATATCGCAGACCACCGGCAGGGCTTTGCCACCTGCGGCTTCAATTTCTTCGGCCGCAGTAAAAATTGTCCCGGGCAGTTTCAGATGTGGTTCGGCGGTCTTGGCAGCGATTACAACATTAGCACCATCACGGGCGGCACGCAGCGCAATGGCCAGACCGATGCCGCGCGATCCGCCCGACATGAATAACGTTTTGTCCTTCAAAGATGACATGCCCAGCCCCTCGCCCATTTGCCTCACCCATCACTCTAAAGACTAGCAACTGATAGGCAAAGCGGTCCGGCAAAGAAAACTGCGGCCCATTGACCACAACGATCAATTCAAATGCAGCACGATTTGGCGGCTGTGGGACCGAGAGCGGTGTTCAAACAGATAGATACCCTGCCAGGTGCCCAAAAGCATGGCCCCTTGCGAAACCGGGATGCTGAGACTGGTCTGGGTCAGCGCCGCCTTGATGTGGGCGGGCATGTCGTCAGGCCCTTCTGCCGTGTGGGTCAACCAATTCATAGAGGCATCGTCACCGGGAGGAACAAGTCGATGAAAGAAGTTCCTCAGGTCCTGCTGAACATCAGGGTCAGCGTTTTCCTGGATCAACAGCGAGCACGATGTGTGACGAACGAAGACGGTCAACAGTCCGGTATCGATACCGGACTGGCGCACAAAGTAAGCTGCCTGATCGGTAAACTCCGTTAATCCCGCACTATTTGTATTGAGGGTGATCTGCTTTTGACGGTTCATGGGGCAAATTAGCGCAACCGCTGTGGAGCGACAAGGTAAGGTGAAGTGGTGGCCTCAAACATGAGTCAGTGTCGTGAAGCTGGTCAACGGGCATTTGAAGATGCATTATTGCCATTCAATGGCAGAAGATCCAATCGATGACATTACTGAGTTTAACCGACGGTCGTGGAACGCCAGTCGATATAGTGCTTGGAAATCCCGCTTTGGAAGTGCTGAAGCTGAGGCTGCGAGAATTGCGGGAAACCCCAAACGTGTTCTGCGACGTCTGTCTCCCCATATTGGGGAAGTGATTGGCAAACGGATTTGCCATGTGCAAG